>Ga0182006_1000215_pt1 | contig 56244 bp, 31 predicted proteins | sample Sormic07211104_1_FD_123022 | JGI IMG/M metagenome (GOLD analysis project Ga0182006, IMG submission 123022) | Rhizosphere microbial communities from Sorghum bicolor, Mead, Nebraska, USA - 072115-104_1 MetaG | ecosystem: Host-associated > Plants > Roots > Rhizosphere | place: USA: Nebraska...
GCACATCAGGGTTCTTCCTTAGACGCGGGTACAACGATGACCAACCAGATTGTCTTTGATGTTTTTAGCTCTACCATTCGTGCAGCTGAAATTTTAAAATTAGATGAAGACTTTTTAGATACCCTGAAACAAATGCGTAGTCGTCTTGCGCCCATGCAAATTGGACAGTTTGGCCAATTGCAGGAGTGGCTAGATGATATTGACGATCCTAAAGATCATCACCGTCATATTTCTCATCTTTACGGTTTGTTCCCCTCTAATCAGATTTCCCCATACCATACTCCTGAATTGTATTCAGCGGCAAAGAATACACTTTTGCAACGCGGTGATATATCTACGGGTTGGAGTATGGGCTGGAAGGTTAACTGGTGGGCAAAGTTACTGGATGGAAATCATGCTTATAAGCTTATAAAAAATCAACTGACCCCCGTTGCGATGAGCAACGGAGGTGGAGGATCTTATAACAATCTCTTTGATGCACATCCTCCTTTTCAGATAGACGGGAATTTTGGCTGTACATCCGGTATCACTGAAATGTTGATGCAGAGTTCTGATGCATCATTACATCTGCTTCCTGCACTTACTGATGCATGGCAAAAGAAAGGAAAGGTCTGTGGCTTGCGTGCGAGGGGTGGCTTTGAAGTTCTAAGTTTGGAATGGAAAGACGGAAAGGTGGTAAAAGCAATAATTCGATCTAAACTGGGGGGAAACCTCCGGTTAAGAATACCTAATGCCATGAAGATTGAGGGGGGTATTTTAAATAAAGCAAAAGGAGAAAACCCCAATCCATATTATACATTGGAAAAGATTCCTGAGCCTATTGTTTCTAAAAAAGCAGATCTCAGTTTTCCAACCCTGAAAAGCACATTTCTATATGATATTCCAACTCAGCCGAATAAAATATACAGGTTGATTTTTACTAAATAACCAAGCACTAATAATACCAAATATGATTAAATTGAAAAAACCTTTCGGTATAATGCAATTATTATTTGCCTGTACCCCTTTTTTATTCAGTATCCCCGTTTTTTCACAGGGAATAGTACAACCTGCATCAACAGGTTTCGATGTTGAAAATGTAACCATCCCTCACGGTAAAATAGATACCATCAGCTATCATTCAAAAACGGTAGGGAATATTCGAAAGGCGGTGACCTATATACCTCCCGGATATTCAAAGCATAAAAAATACCCTGTTTTGTATCTGCTGCATGGAATTGGCGGAGATGAAAAAGAATGGTTAAATGGCGGAAAACCTCAGATTATACTAGATAATCTGTATGCAACTGGCAAACTGGAACCAATGATTGTTGTAATGCCAAACGGCAGGGCTATGAAAGACGATAGGCCTGTTGGAAATATTATGTCTAAAGATAAGGTTGAAGCCTTTTCGACTTTTGAAAAAGATTTGCTGAATGATCTTATTCCTGCGGTTGAAAAGCAATATAGTGTCTATAAAGATAGAGAACACAGAGCAATAGCCGGACTGTCTATGGGCGGCGGGCAGTCTCTGAACTTTGGTTTAGGTAACCTTGATAAATTTGCGTGGGTAGCGGGTTTTTCGTCTGCACCAAATACAAAAACACCCAGTCAGTTGGTGCCAGACCCCAAAAAAACGAGAGAAATGCTTAAATTATTATTCATATCATGCGGAGCCAGTGATAATCTGATCAATTACAGTAAACGTACACATGATTATCTGGTGCAAAATCAGATTCCCCATATCTATTTTGTGGAACCAGGGGTACATGACTTTAAGGTCTGGAAAAATGGATTATACATTTTTTCTCAACTGTTGTTTAAGCCTGTAGATACGTCGACTTTTTCAAAATATGCTGTCGCAGGGATGCCGGCATCTACAACAATCGGATCGAACAAGTATCCTCAGATATTACCGGACCATAGGGTTGTTTTTAGTTTGCAGGCACCCCAGGCCAAAAGTGTTCAGGTCGATTTAGGTAAAAAATATGAGATGAAAAAGGACGAATCAGGGAATTGGAGAGTAACGACTGACTCCATTGGTGAGGGCTTTCATTATTACTCTTTAATTATTGATGGCGTTGCTGTAGCCGATCCCTCAAGTGCAACCTTTTATGGTATGGGCAGAATGGCCAGTGGTTTAGAAATTCCCTTTGCAAATGGCGCGTATTATGCTTTAAAAGATGTACCTCATGGAGACATTCGTGTTAAAAAGTATTTTTCTAAAATAACCAATTCCTGGCGCCAGTTGTATATTTATGCACCTCCTGGTTACGATGCCAGAATCCATGAAAAATATCCGGTATTGTACATTCTTCATGGAGGAGGGGAAGATGCAACAGGATGGGCAAAACAGGGAAAAACAGATCTGATCCTTGACAACCTGATTGCTGACCATAAGGCAAAACCCATGATTGTTGTTATGCCAGACGCAAATACTGGCGGTGTGGCCTTTGGTGAATCCGCACTGAAATTTTTTGAATCTGAACTGAAAGATGTCATTATTCCATTTGTAGAAGATAATTATCGCACTAAAAATGATGCAGCAAACAGGGCGCTGGCCGGCTTATCCATGGGTGGTATGCATACACTTTATACGGGCATCAAAAACACAAATATGTTTTCTTATCTGGGCGTATTCAGCTCTGGATGGGTGGTGCCAGTTCAGAATACCATCGCGGATGAGCAATATTCATTTATAAGGAATAATAGCGATAAAATCAATGCCGATCTTAAAGAATTCTGGATTTCAATGGGAGGGAGGGAGGATATCGCTTACAATAATTGTCAAATCATGCTGGCTAATTTTAGAGATTTGAAAGTTAAGTTTACTTACCACGAATACCCGGGGGGCCACACCTGGCCTGTATGGAGAAACAATCTTTATGAGTTTGCCCCTTTGTTATTTATGTAGTTTTTTAGATGACCACTTAATCAAAAATGAGAAAGTTAATTAATGAATACCTGGCATTCACTGCTGTTGATCAGCGAATAGATGAACTGCTTCTCAACTCCATATTATGAAATCAAAAATTCTATCAATTTACCTGGTGCTTTTTACTTTTTTCTGCAGCGCACAGCAAAAAGCAGTTTATCGTATTTCAAGTCCAGATAAAAACATACAGGTTGAATGCAAGCCTAATGAGGCTCTATATACCATAAAATACAAAGGAGAAACAGTTCTTGGGGCATCCAGATTAGGTGTCGTTAGAGAAGATGAAGACTTTACCAGAGGTTTAATTGTAATAAAGGCTGCTCTGCCCACTCTTATAAAAGACAATTATAGTATGGTCAATGCCAAAAGAAAAGATATTAATTATACTGCTAACAGGCTTACTATAGAAACAGAAAAGACTTCAGGGAAAAAAATGAATATTGTTTTCCAGGTATCTAATGATGGCGTAGCTTTTCGTTACGAATTCCCAGACAAGACGGCGGGGGTCAAAAGAATAAAAGCAGAAGGAACAAGTTTTCGTTTTCCCGAAGGAACGAGAGCGTGGATGCAGCCTAAAACGGAGGCACAGAGTGGATTTGAACATACCAACCCTTCCTACGAAGCTCATTATATGATGGATATACCTGTAGGTACGCCTTCAAACAGTAGTAATGGATGGGTATATCCTGCCTTATTCAAAACTGGAAACAGCTGGATCATGATGACTGAAGCGGGATTAGAAAGAAATTACTGTGGTACAGCTCTTCAACAAATTTCCAGAGGAGGCGAATATAAAATAAACTTTCCTCAGCCACCTGAAAAAATAGCCAACGGGGCGTTAAACCCAGAATCTGTATTACCATGGAACACACCCTGGAGAGTACTTGCTATAGGAAGTCTGAAAACCATAATGGAGTCTACTTTAGGTACAGACCTGGCTTTACCTGCAATCAATCTTGATACTTCTTTCATTAAACCAGGTAAAGCTTCATGGAGTTGGGTATTAGAAAAAGATGGAGCTACCGTTTATCCGGTACAGAAAAAGTATATTGACTATGCAGCAGATATGAATTGGCAATATTGCCTTATCGATGCGAACTGGGACCAGACAATTGGTTATGATTCAGTTAAGCTATTGGCAGATTATGCAAAACAGAAGAATATTGGATTATTGTTGTGGTATAACTCTGCAGGAGATTGGAACACGGTGAAATTTACACCAAGAAATAAATTGCTAAGTCACGAAAGTCGGATCAAGGAGTTTACGCTTCTGAAAGAGATGGGTATTAAAGGAATAAAAATAGACTTTTTTGGGGGCGACGGGCAATCTATGATTGCATATTATCAGGATATTTTAGATGATGCTGCTGCTTGCCACTTGTTGGTTAATTTTCATGGCGCAACTCTTCCAAGAGGATGGGCTCGTACCTATCCCAATCTGATGACCGCTGAGGCTGTATTTGGGTATGAAATGATCACTTTTAGTCAGGATGCTGCTAATCAAGCCCCACAACATTCTGTTATGAGTGCTATGGTGCGCAATGTTTTTGATCCTATGGATTTTACGCCGATGTGCTTATATCAAATTCCTTCCATAAAACGTGCAACAACAGCAGCTTTTGAATTGGCGACATCGATTACATTTATATCAGGAATCCAGCATTATGCAGAACGGCCCGATGGAATGAAGCATGTCCCTCTTTTTGTAAAAGATTTTTTAAGAAAGTTACCAAATCACTGGGACGATGTAAAGTTTATTGAAGGCTATCCTGGAAAACTGTTTGTGGTAGCCAGGAAATCAGGAAATAGATGGTATTTGGCCGGTATTAACGGAGAAAAAATTGAAAAGGAACTGGTTCTGGATCTTTCTTTTTTAAAAAGCAGGACGGGGAAATTTATTTTTTCAGGAGACGATTCAAATCAACAGCCGTCTTTTCAACCGGAGGAGAGGAATGTTCCCTCAGATGGAAAAGTTAAACTGAAATTAGGTGGTAATGATGGCTTTGTGGCCGTCTTTGAGCAATAAATATGTTATGAAACTAAAAACTATATTGGCCTTCCTGGCCTTAACTATCATTCTGTTTATGAACTCCTCTTTGGCACAGCAGAGCAATATCGCCCGTAATCCAATCATTTATGCCGATGTCCCGGATATGTCTATGGTCAGGGTAGGAGATACCTATTACATGAGCAGTACTACGATGCATATGAGTCCAGGTGTGCCCATTATGAAATCAAAAGATCTTGTGAACTGGAAATTGGTAAGTTATGCATATGACACATTGACCAATACTCATGCAATGAATCTTGAGAATGGGAAAAATGCGTATGGGAATGGGTCCTGGGCCAGTAGCCTGCGTTACCATAATGGTGTTTTCTATGTGAGTACATTTTCTGCAACCTCTGGAAGAACGCATGTTTATACAACCAGGAATATAGAAAAAGGTAATTGGAAAGCGGTTTCATTCAGACCAAGTTTACATGACCATTCCTTGTTTTTTGACGACGATGGGCGGGTATATATGATTTTTGGGTCTGGTAAAATACGGTTGGTAGAATTAAATTCTGATGTTTCGGGCATTAAGACTGGTACAAAGGAACAGGTGCTTATTGAGAACGCAAATGAACCTTCTGGAAATGGGGGGCTGCCAGCCGAAGGTTCCCAGTTGTTTAAAGTGAAGGGCAAATATTATCTTTTCAATATTACATGGCCAAAAGGAGGTATGCGGACTGTTGTTGTCCACAGAGCAGATCAGCTCACCGGGCCTTATCATGGTTGTATTGCATTTCAGAATTCAGGGGTGGCGCAAGGGGGCCTGATCGACATGCCCGATGGCAAATATTATGCTTATTTATTTAGAGATTTCGGTGCAGTTGGACGTGTTCCATATTTGGTCCCGGTAAATTGGAATGATGGATGGCCTGTACTTGGTGATGCTGGAAAAGTTCCTCTTTTAACTGGTTTGCCAGCGAGTACAGGTCTGACGCCAGGTATAGTTGCCTCAGATGAGTTTTTACGCACAAAGAAAGAACCTGCTTTACCATTGGTTTGGCAATGGAACCATAATCCAGACAATAAGCTTTGGTCGGTAACCAAACGAAGAGGATATTTACGATTAGCCACAGGCAGGATAGACTCCAGTTTTTTACAGGCAAAAAATACACTAACGCAGCGCACTATAGGCCCTTTTTGTGTAGGAAGCACTATGCTTGATGTTTCGAAGATGAAGGATGGTGATTTTGCCGGTTTAAGCCTGTTGCAGAAAAACTATGGTCAGATTGGAGTTAAGGTTTCAGGAAACGCCAAGGAATTGGTTATGATAAAAGCCGGAATTAAAGATCCTATCGAGATAAAAGGTGATCTACTACATCAAGATAAGATATACTTTAAAATTGAGTGCGAATTTGAAAATTTTAAAGATACTGCAAATTTCTTTTACAGCCTGGATGGGGTGTCCTGGAAGCCACTTGGTGAATCTTTAAAAATGACATACACCCTGCCTCATTTTATGGGGTATCGTTTTGGTTTATTTAATTACGCAAGTAAAAACATTGGGGGATATGCAGACTTTGATTACTTCCATATCAATAACAAATTATAAATATAAAACATGCTTAAACGTCTGTTTATACGTTTCAGGCATGTTTTTGATCACTTTGAACATACTGCATATAAATTTGAACAATTGTGCTATTCAAAAAAAAAGTGGAGTTCTATATTCGGTTAACTAAATATAAACCAAACCAAACAGAAACAATGAACAAGAGCCGCTTTATTTCACCATAATTTTCTCGGCTGAAGTGGATGCAAATATTGTATTCCATTTCTACCCTACAGGAATTTTCTGATAACAGAAATCAATTTGTTTGATAGCAGTTTAACAACTGGTGATATCAAATTGGAACTTCTTGTGCCAAATATTTCCCTTTTACTCTTTATCATCAAAACCAATAAAACCAAATATATGATTATGAAAAGACCATTACCAGAAATTATTAGTGTGGCAGGGCCACCACCTCACGTTCAAAAAGCGTCAGAAAATTCGTACGCTGAAATTCCAGACAATTCGTGAAAAATGTAATTACCAGAAATTCTATTTCTCTCAAATGATTTTAAATAATGGAAAAAAATACCAAAGCATATAATGGTACTCAACATCAGTATCCTGGATATCAGAAACTCCTCGCAAAGCTATGTCTCGCATTCCTGGTTGCCTTACTGACGGTTAATGCGGCCACTGCCCAGCAAAAGAGAATGCTAAGAGGAACCGTCACAGACCAGCAAAAGAATTTGCTTATCGGCGCTTCAGTTACAGTAAAGGGGACTACCATTCGTACACAAACAAATAGAATTGGAGAATTCTTTTTAGATGTGCCAGCCAATAAAGACATACTTACGGTCAGCTATGTGGGGATGATTAATCAAGAGGTCAATATCTCGGGCAAAAACAGCATCAACGTAGTCCTGAAAGAGGATCAATCACAATTGAGTGAAGTGGTTGTTGTGGGGTATGGAAAGCAAAAGAAAGAAAGTGTAGTTGGTGCAATAACGCAGGTTAAGGGCGAAGTGCTCGAAAGGACTGGTGGTGTTTCGAGTCTTGGTGCAGCCTTAACAGGAAATTTACCTGGTGTAGTTACAGTAGCTACACAGGGAACCCCGGGTGCTGAAGATCCTAAAATTTTTATACGAGGCCAAAGCACATGGAACAACAGCGATCCCCTGGTTTTAGTTGATGGAATTGAACGTTCTATGAACAGTGTTGACATAGGTTCAGTGGAAAGCATTTCTGTTTTGAAAGATGCTTCAGCCACAGCCGTATTTGGGGTAAAAGGTGCCAATGGTGTAATTCTGATTACTACAAAACGTGGAAAAGAAGGAAAAGCAGATATCCGTTTCACTGGCAACGCGACTGTAAAAATACCTTCCTTACTGGCCAGTAAATACGATTCCTATGATGCAATTAAAGTCAGGAATTTAGCGATTGAGCATGAACTTGGTCTTTCGCCTTCGTCCTGGAGTAAATATGTGCCCTCTGCAGAACTGGATAAATATCGCAATCCGAGCAGTCAGGCAGAAGCTGAGCGTTACCCAAATGTGAACTGGGGAGATGAATTGATCAAAAAATCCGTCATGTCTTACAATACGAGCGCAAACGTTTCAGGTGGGAATGCTTTTGTAAGGTATTTCACCGCGGTAGATTTTCTAAAAGAAGGCGACATTATAAAGAAGTTAGACAATGGGAAGTCGTATCAACCAGGATATGGTTTTAACCGTATCAATGTAAGAAGTAATTTAGACTTTAATTTAACCAAAACTACAGTTTTAACAACCAATTTAGCCGGGTCTTATGGCGTGAAGCAAGACGCATGGGGACAAGACAACTGGGAATACCGCATTTGGCAGAGTATCTACAGCAATGCACCAAATATCTATTATCCCCAGTATTCAGACGGTGGATGGGGGTACTACCCACAAGAACAAGTGTCTACTGTTAACTCATTTGCTACACTGGCAAATAATGGTATACGTAAAACCACCACCACAAGGATCAATACTGATTTTACATTGAAGCAGGATTTAAGCATGCTCTTAAGTGGGTTATCGGCAAAGGGCACATTTTCTTTTGACAATTCTTTTATATCCCAGGGTGGGGTGTATGATAACGGTGTTATCCAGCAAGAATACATTAATCCTGTTACTGGTGAAGTAACCCGCAGCCAATATTTAGGAACGAATCAGTTCGATTGGATCCCTTCCCGCTGGACACCCAATCCGGATGTAGTGCAAGATTATTCAACCTATAGAAAAGTATTCTATCAGTTGGCAGTGGACTATGCCAAAAATTTCGGAAAGCATCAAGTTACTGCGATGGGATTGTTTAGTCGCGATAAGTATGCCGGTGGTAGTGAATTTGAGCACTTTCGTGAAGACTGGGTGAGCAGGGTCACTTATAACTATGGACTCAAATATTTTGCAGAGTTCAACGGAGCATATAATGGATCGGAAAAATTCGGACCAGATTATCGCTTTGCTTTCTTCCCTTCTGCTGCTGGAGGCTGGATGATCAGCAAAGAGAATTTCATGAAGAACCTTAAGTTTATTAATACATTAAAGCTTCGTGTTTCCTACGGGCAGGTTGGTAATGATAATATTGCAAATCGCTGGCTATATACAACAACCTGGACCTATGGAGGTAATGCTCCTTTAGGATCATCAAGTGGGCAAAATAGTCCGTATACCTGGTGGCGGGAAGCACAAACAAGTGTGGGTAATCCAGACATTCACTGGGAAAAAGTAGCAAAGACGAATTACGGAATAGAATATTCCCTGTTTAACGACCTGTTGTCCGGTAGCGTAGATATCTTTAATGATTATCGCACTGATATTTTACTGGATGGTGCAAGTCGTTCAGTGCCTTCCTATTTTGGTGTTCAGCCGCCAACAGCAAATCTGGGTATAGTACGTAATAAAGGCTATGAATTGGAGCTTCGAGTAAATAAGACCCTTACCAATGGGCTTAGGCTGTGGGCAAACTTTAGCATGACTCATGCTAAAGATAAAATTATCGAGGCAGATGATCCGCAGTTGAAGGATGATTATCTAAAAAGAGCAAATAAACAAATTGGTCAAACTTATTCTTACCTGAGTAATGGCTACGCAAATACATGGGATGAGGTCTACGGAAGCGCACAACTGAATACCAATAATAATCAGAAATTGATTGGCGACCTTAATATGGTTGATTATAATGGTGATGGGATAATTGACAATAAAGATATCGTCCCATACGGATATCCGCAGCGTCCGCAGAACACATACAATGCGACTATAGGCTTTGAATGGAAGGGTTTCAGCACATTTGTTCAGTTTTATGGCGTAAACAACTCCAATCGTTATTTGCAACTGGTGAGCTTTTCAGGACAGGATCACTATGATAACGTATATAAACAGGGATCATACTGGACTCCAGAGAATACTAATGCAAACATGCCTATGCCTCGTTATGCATCTCAAATGCCTTATTACGGAACCTCTTACCTATATGATGGTTCGTACATCAGGTTAAAAACAGCAGAGGTTGCTTATACTTTTAAAACCTCTCAGCTCAATAGAATTGGACTCAGCGCGCTTCGAGTTTATGTAAATGGCAACAACCTTTTGTTATGGACAAAAATGCCAGATGACCGCGAGGTAGATAATGGAGTATCCACTGCATACCCAACTGTAAGGCGTATAAATTTTGGTTGTAACATCACTTTCTAATAACTGCAGATATGAAAAAATATACGAATCTGTTTTTTATAGTTATCGTTTTTCTAACCATGGTTGGATTAACCGCTTGTAAAAAATATTTGGATAAAGCGCCCGGAGCAGACGTCTCGCCCACTGATGCTTTTATAAATTTTACTAATTTTCAAGGTTTCACAGAAGAACTCTATAGCTGTATTCCTGAATTTACCAGTAAGACCTGGGCCACGGACTGGATTCTGGGCGATGAGATTGTACATAAGACTGGAGTAACCTGGTTAAATGAACAGTTTGATAATGGTGATACCTGGTCCTGGACGACGTCTGAATGGATCTCCTGGCTGGATGCAGGAAAATACAATTCAGATCCAACCACGGGAAACGGAAAAGGGCTGTGGCCAAACTCGTGGTACGGCATTCACAAAGCTAATTTAGGATTAGCTAATTTGGATAAGTTCAATGGTTCTCAGGAAGAAAAAGATTTGATCAAAGGTCAATTATTATTTTTTAGAGGTTGGTTTCATTTTGAACTTATGACCTATTGGGGGGGGCTTCCCTATATTGATCAGGTGTTATCTGCCAGCACAAAACTTGAATTACCACGTTTGAGTTATCAGGCAGCAGCCGATCTCGCAGCCAAAGACTTTAGGGCGGCAGCCGATCTATTACCTGTAGACTGGGACAATACTACTGCAGGCAAAACCACACTAGGTAAGAATCAGTTGCGCATTACAAAGGTTACTGCATTGGCTTACCTGGGTAAAAATTACCTGTATGCTGGTAGCCCTTTAATGAATAAAGCTTCAACAGGTAGTACGGCCTTTAATTCAGAGTACTGTAAGAAAGCAGCTGATGCATTTGCCGAACTTTTGAAGTTAGTAGACAATCATTCAACCTGGGTTAAACTTGTAGATTTTGCTAATTACAGCAACCTTTTCTATACCGATGGAGGGAATTTTATTCCGGGTTATCCAGAAGCTATTTTTCAAAATCCAGTTTATAGTTCCTGGTTTGCCGGATGCCCATGGGGGCCAAGTTCAGTATTTGTTGATGGAAATATTGGAGGAGGTTATTCCTCACCAAACGCAAGGTTTGTCGAAAACTATGGTATGGCCAATGGCCTTCCTATTGATGATCCTGAGTCAGGATACAATCCTGCAGATCCATGGGCTAACCGCGATCCCCGTTTTTATCATGACATTGTTATCGATGGAGACCGGGTAATTAAAGGTTCAGCTCCGGCAGATAAGGAAAAATACAGATATGCCGATTTATCTAATACAGGACACAGCCGTAATAGTTCTTCTGCAAGCCGTACCGGTTATCTGTTGAGGAAGTTAACACCGATGACAGCCAATAGTATAGATAATTTTCCAAATAATTATATGCATCTGTCTTATATGAGATTGGCTGATGTTTATTTAATGTACGCAGAAGCTGTATTACAAGGTTATGGCTCTGCAAATAGCAACGGGCCAAATTATATCACCGCCGAAGAAGCATTCAACAAAATACGCAGCCGCTGTAAGGCAGGACTTGTTGCTAAAAAATATGTGTCCGATAAAACAAAATTTATGGCTGAAATTATTCGGGAACGTGCCATGGAACTCGGCTTTGAAGAGGAAATACGTTACAATGATTTACGTCGCTGGATGCTTGCAGGAGAATTGAAATATAGACAGAAAACCTCTATAGATTTTGATCGGGGTGCAAATGGGAAACCAATTAATATAAAGGAAACGATACTTCTGACACGTAAGTTCGATGATAAAAATTACTGGTTGCCGCTTAAAATAAATGATGTAACGCTTTACCCATCGTTCGGTCAGAATCCGGGATACTAAAAGCATAATTTTTAAAGCTTAAAAGGAAAAATAATGAAATACATAAAAATAGTATTGGTTTCATGCGGATTGTACTTTGGTTTTATATGGGGTGCTGCTGGGCAAACCACCGATACGAAAAATTCAAAGACTTCCGGAACTGATTCCTTAGTACATGTAGCTTACGGAACAGTAAGTAAGAATGATTTACCAGGCGCCATTTCTGTTTTGAATCCGCCAACCTATCTGGAAAACAACTATGGGACTTATTCACTGGATGGTACAGATGCATTTGCAGGTGGCAGTAATCTTTGGAATATAGGTGCAGCGTTGGTATTAATAGACGGAGTGCCGCGTTCGTTAAATGATATTACGTCCAACGAAATTGAGGAAATCTCTTTCCTAAAGGGGGTTAATGCTGTGGTGTTATATGGAAGTCGTGCTGCAAACGGAGTGATCCTGATCACCACCAAGCGGGGCCGGGCTGGAACACGGCAGGCTAGTCTGCGGTTCAACAGCGGGATAAATGTACCAAAATCGTATCCTGAATATCTGGGATCTGCAGAGTATATGACGTACTACAACCAAGCTTCTAAAAATGACGGATTAACGCCATTATACGACGACGCTACGATTAAAAATTACGCTTCGCATTCTAACCTTTACCGTTATCCTGATGTAGATTACTATTCTTCGACGTATTTACGTAAACTATATAATACCTATTCTGCTAACGGAGAGTTTTCAGGAGGAAATGACCGCGCCCGTTTTTATGCACTTGCAGGTTTTCAAAATCAAAATTCGCTGCTCAATTTTGGTGAGGGAAGGAATGAGCAAAATACAAGATTTAATATACGCGGAAATATTGATTTGAAGTTAAATAATATCATCAGTACCTATATAAACGTATCTACTGTGTTTTCTAATAACAGATCAGCATTGGGCAATTATTGGGGACAGGCTGCCGTTATTCAACCCCAACGTTTCGCACCGCTGATACCTATAAGCTTGATAGAGCCAAATGCCCAGGCTGTAGCAAATGGTAGTCGCAATATTATCGATGGACAATATCTTTTAGGCGGTACACAGCAATACCTCACCAATCCAATAGCAGATGCTTATGCTGCGGGGTATAACAGTTTTACCAGCCGTCAGTTTCAGTACACCAGCGGGATAGATGTTGATTTAAAAAATGCATTAAAAGGCTTGTCCTTTCATGGACAAATGAGCATTGACTACTCAAATTCTTACAATCAATCCATCAATAACACTTATGGAATTTATGTTCCGACCTGGAACCCCAATGCCGATTCTATCAGTCAGCTCACTATGTATAATAAAGATAGTAAAACAGGAACGCAGAACTTGAGCAATACCTTAAGCGATCAACTTATTGATTTCAATCTGCACCTGGATTATAAGAACACTTTTAAAGAAAAGCATAATGTGTCAGCTATTTTATTGGCATCCGGCCTTCAACGCAGGATGACAGGAGATTATCAATATCGTACAAATAGCAATTTAGGTTTACAGTTATCTTATAATTACGATCATAAATACTATGCGGATTTTAGCGGAGCGGTTGTTAATTCAACAAAATTAGCCGCAAACAAACGTGTCGCTTTTTCTCCTACAATCAACCTCGGATGGCTGATGAGTGACGAAGATTTCTTCAAAGGTTCCAGCACAGTTGACCGCTTGAAATTAACAGCCTCTGCCGGTATTATCAATACCGACCTGGATATGGACGTTAACAGTTATTATTTGTATGACGCTGCATATTCGTCTACCGCTTATTTTTCATGGGCGGATGGTACCTACACCAATCGGACCACCACTATTTCACGTGGAGAGAATTTGAATTTGTCTTATTCCAAGAGAAAGGAAGTTAACCTTGGTATAGATGGTTCCTTATTTAAGAATACGATAGATTTTAAGGCAAACGCATTCTTTATTAAAAAAGACGGAATTCCAGTACAGAGTTACTCCCTGTTTCCAAGTTACTTTTTGACTTATTATCCCGAAACCTCGTTTGTTCCTTACATCAATTATGCCGCTAATAGTTACAAGGGCGCCGATATTCAGTTTAACGTTCATCAAAATGCTGGAGATGTTAAACTGACGTTTGGCGTAGCAGCGACCTATGTCAAAACTAAGGCCCTTAAACGTGATGAATTCTATACAGATCAATACCGGAACCGTGCGGGGAAACCTATCGACGCCATATTTGGTTTGCAAAGTGAAGGTCTGTTTGCGAGCCAAAGCGATATTAACGGTCATGCAGAACAGAAATTTGGTACAACGAAACCCGGAGACATTAAATACAAAGATCAAAATCAGGACGGTGTTATAGATGAAAGGGATGAAGTGATGATCGGTCGCTGGAACAGCCCATTAACAGGTGGGTTAAATGTAACTGCCCAATGGAAAAATTTCACGTTATTTGTGCTTGGAACAGCATCCTTTGGTGGAACAAGTATTAAGAACAACAGCTATTACTGGATTTCCGGAGCTACTAAATATTCGGCAGTTGTTCGTGACAGCTGGACAGAAGAGACCAAGAATACAGCCACCTATCCCCGTTTAACTACGCTTGGCAGCGACAACAACTTTCGTTACTCTGATTTCTGGACATACAGTACCGATAGGTTCAACATTTCCAAAGTACAATTAACCTATGCATTTCCAGGTAAAATACTGAAAAATTCTTTCGTGAAAGGCTTAAATATATATGCCATTGGCAGCAATTTACTCACAATTGCAAAGAATAGGGACATTATGGAATTGAACATCGGCACAATGCCGCAAACACGCTTCTACAATCTAGGAGTCAAAGCTGATTTTTAAAGTTTTTAAATAAAAATGAAATTTATATGAAAAGGAAATTGATTTTTATAATGGTTTCAGTGATAATCTTATCAGGTTGTAAGAAAATTTTGTCACCTGCCGATGAAAATATCCGTAGTCTTAGCGAGATATACAATGATGCAGCATTTGCGGAAGGCCTTCTGCTCAATGGCTATGTTAGATTGCCAGGAGGGAGTTATTCCTTCAATGATGTGGCTACAGACAATGCAGTTTCCAATGATCCCAATAATACCTATCGGTTAATGGCTACGGGCAAATGGTCCGCTTTAAACAATCCTATGGATCAGTGGACAACTGCATTTGCTGCAATTCAATATTTGAATTTAATTCTGGCAGAAACAGATAAGGTACACTGGGCCACAACCGGGCAGTACACAAAGGAAATGTTTAACGACCGCACAAAAGGGGAGGCTTTTGGGCTGCGGGCATTGTTTATGTATCATCTATTGCAGGCACATGGTGGCTGGGTAGGGGGAAGTTTGCTAGGGGTACCTATCCTAACTACTCCGCAAGACAGTAAATCTGACTTTAAAATACCGCGTAACACCTTTGAAGAATGTGTTCAACAGATCTATAAGGACCTTGATCTGGCGGAGAGTTATTTGCCGGTTGATTTTGAAAACATTACCTCAACCAATCAAATTTTGGCAAAATATGCAGGTAAAACAACGATAGCAGATTATAATCGCGTATTCGGAGCCTATAACCGTCAGCGAATGACCGGGCGTATTATTAAAGGAATACGTGCAAAAGTCTCACTGCTCGCAGCGAGCCCAGCCTTTAATAAAGGAACAACAGTTACCTGGGCGAAAGCTGCAGATCATGCCGCTGGGGTACTGGATCTAAACGGTGGTGTATCGGGCATAGCTTCTAACGGCAATTTTTGGTACGCAAGCAGCAATGCAGGTGAAATAAATGGTCTAGCTGCAGGTGTAAATCCCAAAGAGATGCTTTGGAGGATGAATGTTAATGACGGAAATAATTTAGAAAAAGACAACTATCCCCCTACACTGTATGGTAGTGGACGTGTCAATCCAACACAAAATCTGGTAGACGCATTTCCAATGGCCAATGGTTATCCAATTACTGATCCAAACAGCAACTATGACAAAAATAATCCAAATAATAACCGCGACCCGCGTTTAGCCTTATATATTGTTTTGAACGGAAGTAAAGAAGGCCCTAAGGGAAATACAATTTATACCAGGACCGGGTCGACAGATGACGGTTTGAACGCAATTTCGACATCAACACGTACAGGATATTATATGCGTAAATTACTCCGTGAAGATGTAAATGTTGATCCGGCGAATACCAATACACAGAAACACTATATACCTTATGTACGCTACACAGAACTGTATTTGGCCTATGCAGAAGCTGCAAACGAGGCATGGGGTCCAGATGGAAGAGGATCTCACAGTTATTCTGCAAGAGACATTATTTCGGCCATCAGGAAAAGAGCCGGGATTTCGCAGCCAGATAACTACCTGCAATCCATTACAAGTACCGACGATATGAGAAAATTGATCCATAACGAAAGACGTTTGGAACTTTGTTTTGAAGGATTTCGGTTTTGGGATTTAAGACGATGGAAAGAGAGCCTGACGGAATCTGCGAAAGGTGTAAGCATTCATTCTGACGGAAGTTTTGCAGTGGTGCCTGTTGAAAACAGACAGTATAGTGATTTCATGTTTTATGGCCCATTGCCTTACAATGAAGTTCAGAGATGGGGCTTACTTCAGAATACCGGTTGGTAATATTTAACGAAATATAATTTGATATAGAAATGAAAAAAATAATTTTCGCATTACTCATAGGATATTCATTATTGACTTCATGTCGTAATGATAAAATAGAGTTTCCGGACTATAAATATACCACCGTATATTTTGCCAATCAATCGCCCGTAAGAACGATTTTGCTTGGAACCACTTATGTCTCTGATAATTCACTTGACAATTCGCATCAATGTATTATATATGCATCTCTGGGTGGGGTATACAGTAATAAGAATGAGCATACACTAGATGTGGTGGTAGACAATTCGCTTTGCAATAAACTAACATTCGAAAGTGCCACCGGCGACCAGGTGGTGCCAATGCCATCAAACTATTACAAGTTACCTGCCGATATGAAGATCACCATTCCTACAGGTTCCATGATGGGCGGCCTAAAAGTTCAGTTGACAGATGCTTTTTTTGCCGATCCTCTTGCTACTAAGAAAACTTATGTCATCCCTTTGCGGATTTCAAAAGCTACAAATGCAGATTCTATTTTAAGTGGTGTCGCTGTTAACGGTTCTGCCCGTAACCGTGTAGTTGCATCAGACTGGTCTGTTGTGCCAAAAGATTATGTCCTGTATGCACTAAAGTATAAAAACCCCTGGGATGCTATTTATCTGCGAAGAGGAATTGAAAAATCGCCGGATACAACTGTTATATACCATCAAAAGTATGTAGAATATGATCAGGTGGTATCCGATGTTGCTACGCTATCTATGGACAAGCTTTTAATCTCGCTGAAAGGCAAAGCAAAAGGTAACCTGGATCTTCCTTTTCAGCTTGTCGCCAAGTTTGATAAAAGTGGCAATTGCGCTCTTAGTCCTCCGGATGCCGCAAATTATACAATAACGGGAAACGGGAAATATGTGGTAAACGGCGATGCCTGGGGGGATCGGAAACGTGATGTATTATACCTTGACTATCAGGTGAAATTCGGAACATCGACACATACGATCACAGACACTTTAGTCCTGCGCGATAGGGCCGAGAGCTTCCAGTTATTTACACCCAATTACAATAAATAAATCACGGTGACTATTAATTTTATAAACACAATCTAATGCGTATTATTCTTTCCTGTTTAATTGTACTTGCTACTTTATTTTCAAATGTTCAAGCTCAAATTTCCTTAAAAAACCCTATACTCCCGGGTTTTTATCCAGATCCTGCCATCTGTAAGGTTGGAACCGACTATTATTTGGTAACTTCCACTTTTGTCTATTTTCCTGGAATACCTGTTTTGCACAGCAAAGACTTGAAGAACTGGAAGCAAATTGGCAGTGCTATTAGCAGGCCATCTCAAATGAGTTTTATGGGTGAACAGACATCCAGAGGGCTTTTTGCACCGGCAATCAATTACCATAATGGCCTTTTTTATATAACCTGTACCAATATCGATAATGGAGGTAATTTTGTGATAACGGCTAAAAACCCTGCAGGTCCATGGAGCGACCCTGTATATCTTAAAGAAGTAAGAGGAATAGATCCATCTTTGTTTTTTGATGGTAATAAAGCTTTTGTTATTTATAACAGTGACCCTCCGGAAAATAAACCCCTGTATAGCGGACATAGAACTGTTAAAATATTTGAATTGGATTTAGCAACGTTAAAAGAAGTCGGCAATGAAAAGATCCTGGTCAATGGAGGGGTTGATATAAAGAAAAAACCTGTTTGGATTGAAGCGCCACATATCTATAAAAGGAATGGGTATTTTTATCTGATGGCAGCAGAAGGAGGGACCAGTATCAATCATTCTGAGGTTGTTTTTAGAAGTGAGGATGTCAGAGGTCCTTATATACCGTATGAAAAAAATCCGATACTTACTCAGCGACATCTGGATCCCAAAAGGCAAAATCCAATATCTTCAGTCGGACATGCCGACCTGGTAGAAGGACCCGATGGGAATACATATGCCGTTTTTTTGGGAGTCAGGCCCTATGAATGGGATTTCTACAACACAGGCCGGGAAACTTTTATTGCGCCTGTAAAATGGGTAGATGGCTGGCCGGTTATCAATCCTGATCATACCGAAGTACAATACAAATATCAAGCAAGCTGGAAAGAGGAAAAACTCAAAGGCCAGTTGCCAATTACCGGAAACTTTAACTTTAAGGTAAACTTTAAAGACAGTTTAAATAACCAGTTTTTATTTCTGCGAACTCATAATCCATCGTGGTACAATTTTAAAGAGAATAAAAATGCCCTGACCATGAAACTACTGCCTGAAACCATTCTTGAAAAAGGAAATCCGGCGTTTATTGGAAGACGACAGCAACATCTGGCCAGTTCGGCTTCTACCGAAATGGAGTTTTCTGCTAAAAAAGAGAATGAAAAGGCTGGAATAGTGATCTTTCAGAATGAAAATCATTTTTATTATTTGTGCAAATCGCAGGATAAAGGAAAAGAGGTGATTCAACTCTTTAAAGGTAGTCCAAACACAACCTCAATGGATCTGTTAAAACAGATTGATCTGCCCGTTTCTCAAAAGAAAGTGTATCTAAAAATAAATTCACAGGGAGATACTTACTCATTCTGGTATGGTTTAAAGAGAGGGGACTGGAAACTGGTAGAAGATAAGCTGGATGGTAAATATTTGAGTACTGCTGTAGCTAAAGGTTTTGTTGGTTGCTTATATGGCATGTATGCAACCTCCGAAGGAAAAGCATCTGAGAATAAAACCCTCTACAAATGGTTTGAATACAGTGGAAATGATAATACCTATTAGATATGATTTTTCTTAGAAATTTATTAATAACAATGCTCTTTTTAGGGATGGGGTCAAACAGACAAGTGTTTTCCCAAACGACTAAAGGGCTTAAAGATTATTACAAAAACTACTTTCCTATAGGGGTCGCAGTGAACACCAGGACATTAAGTGGGGACGAGGCTACACTTCTGTTAAAGGAGTTTAGTAGTATCACGCCGGAAAATGCCATGAAAATGGGATCAATACATCCGCGTAAAGATCACTATTCCTGGAAAGATGCAGATTCAATAGTGAATTTTGCTCAACAACATCATTTGAAAATACGTGGACATAATTTATGCTGGCATGAACAGACACCCGATTGGATATTTAAAGATGATTTCGGAAAACTGGTTTCAAAAGATACTCTTTTAAAACGATTGAAAGACCATATCACAACTGTAGTTCAGAGATACAAAGGTAAAATTTATGCATGGGATGTTGTTAATGAAGTTATAGGGGATGGAGATGATGAATTTATAAGAAATTCGCTATGGTACAAGATCTGCGGCGAAGACTATATTGCCAAAGCTTTTGAATATGCCCACCAGGCTGATCCAAAGGCCCTTTTATTTTACAATGATTATAACACAGAACGACCATTGAAAAGAGATAAGATTTATAGACTACTTAAAAAGCTCTTAGCTTTAAAAGTGCCTGTACATGGAGTTGGATTGCAAGCCCATTGGTCTGTTTTTGAACCTTCTGAAAAAGACCTTCGTGAAACAATAAAGCTCTTTTCTTCCCTGGGCCTTCAAATTCATATTACAGAGCTTGACATGTCTATTTATCCCTGGGAAAAGAACAAAAGGGAAAAAAGATCAGATGAAAACGACAAACTGACTCCAGAACTCGAAAAGAGTCAGGCAGATCTTTACTCAAAGATTTTTGAGATTTTCAGAGCATACAGAAAAAATGTTACGAGTGTAACCTTTTGGAATTTATCTGATCGTTACTCCTGGTTAGACTATTATCCCGTGCCGGGAAGAAAAAACTATCCTTTGTTATTTGATAAAAACTTGCAACCTAAAAAAGCTTATCAGAAAGTAATCCGATTTTAAAAATAGTTTTAAGAAATTAAAAAGGAACATCTTTTATAAGTTGAAAGAGAAAGACAAAGTTAGCAATATGCGTGCTATTGGTTTCGATTTGATCGTTGATGTTAAGAGAATTATTGGACACTCTTAAAGCTCATTTTTGGAAACATTTGTTGCATACATTTAAACAAAACGGGTCATATGTTTAATTTTTTTCTAAATAGTTTTGGATAATATTAATAATAGAATGAAATATATTTTTTTTCTCATACTGCTTATCGGTTCTATAAACGGTAAAGCACAGTATCATAGTACACAAATTGGTGCAAGAGCTACCATTGATCAAACAGAAATTGAAATTCAATTTTACAGTCCTGGTATTGTAAGAGTAAAAAAATGGCCTGTGGGAAAAACCTTCACAAAAGAAAGCCTGTCTGTGATAAAGATGCCTGAGAAAGTTCCATTTAAAGTGGAAAATAAAGGAGAAGAACTTTTGCTAAAAAGTAAAGAGCTGGTGACTATTTTGAACCTGAAAAATGGATGCATTTCTTTTAGAAAAACGGATGGCAAGTCTTTGTTAAATGAAAAAACAGCTGGAACTTCATTTGCCGATTTCAACGATGCAGGAACAAAGACTTTTACTGTTGCACAGTCGTTTGTGCTGGAAAAAGAGGAACCCATTTATGGATTGGGCATTCTGCAAAACGGCAAGCTGTCACAGCGAAATCAAAAATTAAAGATGATTCAGAACAATACCTGGGATTTTGTTACCTTTTTTCAATCTCTTAAAGGATATGGATTATTTTGGGATAACTATTCTCCAACTACTTTTAGTGACACTTCAGATGAAACTTCTTTTTCCTCGGAAGTGGGAGATGGTATAGATTATTACTTTATGTATGGTGGGGATGCCGATGGTGTGGTGGCCAGCATGCGAAATCTTACAGGGCAGGCGCCCATGTTTCCTTTATGGACTTATGGTTTTTGGCAAAGTAAGGAACGATACAAAAGCCAGGATGAACTGGTCGGTGTTGTCAAAAAATACAGAGAATTGGGTGTTCCTCTCGATGGTATAATACAAGACTGGCAGTATTGGGGAAATAATTACTTATGGAATGCTATGGATTTTCTAAACCCTGAATTTTCCAATCCTCAAAAAATGGTAGATGATGTGCATCAGCTTCATGCACACATGATCATTTCCATCTGGTCATCCTTTGGGCCACAAACAAAACCCTATCATAAGTTGGATAGTATAGGGGCACTTTTCAATTTCAAAACCTGGCCCGAGTCCAGCCTGGAAACCTGGCCGCCAAATTTGGATTATCCTTCTGGAGTAAGGGTCTATGATGCCTACAATCCTGTAGCGCGTGATATTTACTGGAGTTTTCTGAATAAAGGGCTTTTCTCCCGGAAGATTGACGGATGGTGGATGGACTCTACTGAACCGGACCATTTAAGTTTTAAAGAATCTGACCTGGATAGCAAAACTTATTTAGGCTCTTTCCGTAGGGTACGTAACGCATACCCTTTGATGACGGTTGGTGGGGTCTCGCAACATCAGCGTGAGGCCAGTTCTGATAAACGTGTCTTCATCCTGACCCGTTCAGCTTTTGCCGGACAACAGCGTTACGGCGCCAATACATGGTCGGGAGATATCAATTCGTCCTGGGAATCGTTGCGAAATCAAATACCCGCCGGTTTAAACTTTTCTCTGTGCGGCATCCCTTATTGGAACAGCGATATCGGTGGATTTTTTGCGGGTAGCTATAACAACAAATCGAATGACGGATCAGGTGCCAGAAATCCATTATATCAGGAGTTGTATGTGCGTTGGTTGCAATTTGGTGCATTCACCCCAATGATGCGTTCGCACGGTACAGATGTTCCGAGAGAAATTTATCAGTTCGGAAAGAAAGGTGAACCTGTTTATGATGCCATAGAAAAGACTATCAATTTGCGTTATTCCCTGCTTCCCTATCTTTATTCCACAGCAAGCTGCGTTACCAATAGCCATTCGACTTTTATGCGGGCATTGATGATGGATTTTAGGCATGATAAAAAGGTTGCTAATATCAACAGTGAGTATATGTTTGGGCCCTCCATATTGGTCGCACCAGTTATTTATGCGCAGTATACCCCCGAAATCATCACAAAAACGAATGAAGAAACAGGGTGGGACCGAACAGAACATAATAAAGAGAGCAGTATAAATAACGTGAATTTTGCACTGCCAAAATCCACTAATGTGTATCTGCCTGAAGGTACTCTATGGTACGACTTCTGGACAAACGAAAAGTACAAAGGAGGGCAGGAGATTTCAAAAACAACAACCTTAGATATTATTCCACTATTTATTAAAGCCGGTAGCATAATGCCTGTTGGCCCTGCCGTACAATATGCGACAGAAGAAAAATGGAACAATCTGGAAATCAAGATCTATGAAGGTAGTGACGGAACATTTACTTTATATGAAGACGAAAACGATAATTATAATTATGAAAAGGGCATTTACTCCACTATTACCTTTAATTGGAATGATAAAAGCAAAACTTTGACCATTGGCCAACGTCAGGGAACATTTCCCGGTATGTTGCCAAAGCGAAAATTCAACATCGTCAAGATTTCGGCAAGTACAGAAGCCAAGAAGAATGATCACAAAATGGTTACTTATACCGGCAGTAAATTAGCAGTGAAATTATAATGGCAAAGAATCGTCCGGATTAACATCAAGATACAAATGAGTAAATATATCCTTAAAATAATTGTTTTTCTTTCATTTCTTTTTTTTAACCAGCTCTACGCGCAAACCGGGAGTAATACAGCAGTCCCTTCAGAAATAGAAAACCCTGAATTGTTGGGTATAAATAAAGAACCTTATCATGCTACATTGATGCCTTATGCCAGCCTGCAGGAGGCTTTGGCCGCCAAACGACATGCCTCTTCATTATGCCGTACACTGAATGGTCAGTGGAAATTCAATTGGGTACCCAGGCCAGAACAGAGGCCATTGGACTTTTATAAATCGGACTTCGATGACTCTAATTGGAAAGAAATTCCTGTTCCTTCAAACTGGGAAGTGCATGGATACGGAACACCTTTTTACCGTAATCTGGGGTATACAATAAAAAAGGATTATCCACATGTGATGAGTGAGCCTGAAAAATGGTATACATCATATAAAGAACGTAACCCGGTAGGAAGTTACCGCAGGGAATTCGATGTACCTGCCAACTGGATTGGCCGCCGCAATTTTATTACATTTGACGGCGTTGACTGCGCTTTCTTTTTGTGGGTAAACGGGGAGAAAATTGGCTTTAGCGTAAACAGCCGCAACCCAGCGGAATTCGATCTGACCAAATATCTTAAAGCTGGTAAAAACAGGATCGCAGTTGAAGTATATCAATATAGTTCAGGTACCTGGCTGGAAGATCAGGATATGTTCCGATTGCATGGGATTTTTCGTAATGTAACACTTTGGAGTGCTCCTCAGGTGCACATTCGTGATTTCTTTGTGAAGCCGGATTTGGATATCAATTATAAAGATGCAACACTGGAGGTTACAGCAAAAATTAAAAATTACAGCGATAAAACAGCCAGTGGACAAACGCTGACTGCTACTCTTTACGACAAAGAAGGAAAGGAAATTGCGAAAGGCATTACAAGAGGAATGGCTTTGAAAGCCAATCAGGAAGAGGCGTTGAACGTTAGAATGCAGATAAACAATCCTTTGAAATGGACCGCCGAAACCCCAAATTTGTATACGGTTGTGATCACAAATTCGGAAGGTGAATTCTTATCGTCAAAAATTGGTTTTCGTAAAATAGAAATCAAAGGACGTATTTTTACCGTGAACGGCGTACCAATCAAATTAAAAGGCGTTAATCGTCACGAACACTGGTCGGATGTTGGCCACGCGGTAACAGAAGAACAAATGATACGCGACCTTGAGGTCATAAAACAAGGCAATTGTAATCACGTTCGTACTTCACACTATTCCGATGATCCCCGGTGGTATGAGCTTTGTGACGAATGGGGAATTTGGCTGGTGGCCGAAGCCAATGTAGAATGCCATGGATATGACGGACGTTTTGATAATGAGCCAACCATAAAATCTGCCATCATTGACCGTAATGTTGCCAATATTGAAAATTTCAAAAACCATCCATCTGTAATCATCTGGTCTTTAGGAAATGAGTGCGGCTGGGGTGCTACTCCAAACTTTGTTGCTGCTATGAATGCAGTTAAGGCAATTGACCCTTCAAGACCAATTCATTATGAGCGTTTTGGAACTGGTAAAAATAACCCATCAGATTTGGACGGACGGATGTATGGAACCGCGCAGGATTATGCTCGTGTGGCCCAGGATAAAAGTCTTACAAAACCTTTTTATATCTGCGAGTTTGTACATGCAATGTTCAACTCAATGGGGTCGCTTGATGAATATTCAGAAGTTTTTGATGATAATCCTGAAATTTTAGGAGGTGCAATATGGGAATATCAGGATCAGGCATTGTGGAATAAGCGCGATCCCAGTCATCCTGTTCTGGCTTACGGAGGAGGTTTTGGTGAGGCTCCGAACGATCATTATTTCATCCACAAGGGAGTGGTTTCTTATGAGCGCACAACAGATGGAAATAAAGTAAAGCCACACTATCCCGAAATGAAAAAAGCATATCAATGGATTGAAACCAAATTAATTGATCCTCTTTCAGGTGAAATTTCAATCCGGAATAAATTTCAGTTTATTTCTTTGAGCGGATTTGAAGTATCATGGAGTTTGACCGAAAATGGAAGAGAAATCGATCAGGGTACGATCAACCTGAGGTATCCAGTTAATGCCCTTAGTACCGGCAGGGCAAAAGTTCCCTATAAAATAGAACATCCAAAAGCCGGGGCTGAATATTTCCTTCGTATTTCATACAAGCAAAAAGAGGGGACACTTTGGGCAAGAAAGGGCTTTGAGGTTGCAAAGGAGCAATTCAAACTCCCTATCAACACAATGCCTATAGTAAATACAAAAGTTACACAACCAGTTACATTGCTTAATAATACACAATCGGTCCTGATTTCAGGGAAGGATTTTTCAGTAAGCTTTAATAAGAAAACCGGCTTTATGGACCAGTTGATAAAAAATAGAGTCAGCCTGTTAGCCATAGATGGTGCTCCAAAATTGCACTTATGGCGTGCAGCTCACCGTACTGACGATGACTGGGCCTATAAACAATGGGAGAAATTCGGCGTAACTACGCTCCAATATAAGCTCGTGGACTTTAAAGTTGAAACTGTAGACAACACAACAGTAAAAATAATTTCGACAACAAAAGCCAATGGAAAAGAAGGTTTTGGGGTTTACCACACGGCAACTTATTTGGTAAAAGGAGATGGCTCAATAAAGATTGAAAACCAGGTTAAATTTCTTGGACTTCCTATAAATCTGGCTAAAATTGGAGTGCGTATGTTACTCGATAAAAAATTAGACCGTTTGACTTTCTTTGGTCTTGGACCATTCGAAAATTATTCCGACCGTAAAAGCGCTGCGGAAGTCGGCATTTATGAAATAGGCGTAAATGATCAATACGAATATGAGAAGCCTATGGAACGTGGAAATCATGAAGAAGTAAGGTGGGCTCAGCTTAGCGGTAAAGGAATACCCTCATTATTAGTTCAATCTGATGAAAAACTAATGCAAGTGGCTGCCCTGCCGCATACTGATGAACAAATGTACCCGGTTGAATATAAAATCGATATGCCTGCCAGTACATCTACAGTATTCAGCATTTCAACTAAGACTTTGGGTGTTGGTTCTAACAGTTGTGGGCCTCAGCCGCTTGATAAATTTAAAGTGACTGCAGAAGATACATTTTTCACTTATACCATTAAGTTGTTTTGATAACTTATAGCACTAACGATTAAAGCCAACCTGAAAAATCTGTTTTTTGTATGTGCTGGGTGTCATGCCTGTTAATTTTTTAAAAGTTTTGGAAAAATAGGATAGATTATCAAATCCTGTTTGAGTGCAAATTTCTGCATAAGACATTCTGCTGGTTGCCATAAGATATTGTGCGCGTTCGATGCGTTTTTCGTTAATATAATTTAATGGTCTTGTTCCCGTGTACTGTTTAAACTGCCTTGAAAAGTGGTCCACATTCTGATTAGCACGAGAAGCAAGTTGCTGTACTGAAATATCCATATGTAAATTGACCAGAATATAATTTAATATTTCTGTTATTTTTATTGGAATGAGTTGATGGTTTGGGTTTTTGAATTTCTTCGATCTCAAAAACCTAGCTGTTAACAGCATCAGTATACCCTGGGTTTCCAGGTATACTGAAGTGTTTTGCTGGTTGTTAAGTTCTTGATATTCCTTGTAATAAATATCTTTCTCATACACCTTTGGGTTGTCGGACCGGTTAATTCCCCTCCCTGGATTGATTTGAAGCAATCTTTTAAAAAGACTAATCTCCATTTCGCTTGCCTTTACTTTCAATACAGTCCTGTTATTGGCAAAAAGGGAACTTCCATCTGTCGAATCTTCAAAGAATTGAACAAAATACTGACCCAGATAATTGGGGCAGCTTAGGTTGCATAATGTAAAACTCGGAATAATATATAAGTAGCCTGGTTCGAGCTTTAACACATTAGCAACATCAGATATTTCACCTTCGCCATCGTCAATGTAATAAATACGGTAATAGGGGCTGATCACGTTTCCATAATTCCATTTTGAGTTAAGCTTTACATAATCAACGTTAAGGAGTGAAAAAGTATGTTGTAGATTTCTTTTGATCATCTGAGTTAGAAATATGCAAATTATAGGAATGTCATATGGATATCTAAATGTAGTAAATTTTCACATAAGCCGGATTCCTCTTAATATTTCTATCTCTTCTGTGTTTTTAACGCGTAAAAGTCGGTTTTTTACAAAAAAAAGTCCTATTAGATCAACTATTTGAATTTTATTTCTAAGAGATTTGATTTATCAAATATAAATAATGTGAATTGCTAACCATTCAATATAGCTATAACAACCCGTAGAATTCTTGTTAAACTTCATTATAGCTATTTATTAAAACGCCTAACCAAATATGAAAAGAAGAACATTAATTAAAGGCTTAGCGATGGGATTACCATCCTTGTATCTGTCAAGAGCTTTTGGCAGTAGCTTGCTGCAACCAAATTTAAATGCCGACATTGCCTCCGGGCCTTTTAAACCCGATTGGGATTCATTGGCTCAATACCAGGTGCCGGATTGGTTCCGTGATGCCAAATTTGGTATCTGGGCACATTGGGGGCCACAGTGTCAGCCGGAACACGGTGACTGGTATGCCCGCGGTATGTACCAGGAAGGCAGCGACCACTATAAATACCACGTTCAAAAGTATGGACATCCTTCAAAATTCGGATTCAAGGATGTGATTAATGAATGGAAAGCCGAGAACTGGGATCCCAATGAATTGTTGGGCTTATATAAACGTGCCGGTGCTAAATATTTTATGGCCATGGCCAATCATCATGATAACTTCGATCTCTACGATAGCAAATATCAAAGCTGGAACTCTACTAAACTGGGCCCCAAAAAAGACCTGGTTGGCGGTTGGGCAAAAGCGGCAAAACAACACGGTCTGCCTTTCGGTGTAACAGTACACGGATCGCACCCCTGGACCTGGTACGAGGTTGCCCAACGTGCAGATAAAACCGGCCCTTATGCAGGTATCCCCTACGATGGTAAGCTTACTAAGGCGGATGGTGCCGGCAAATGGTGGAATGGCTATGATCCACAGGAATTATATGCGCAAAATCACGAATTAAGTAAAGATAGTCTTAATGACGATAGCATAGGCGCTCACTGGGGCTGGGGCAATGGTGCCAGTGTACCCAATAAAGCTTATTGTGACAAGTTTTTGAACCGCACCATAGAGCTGATAGATAAGTACGGCCCTGAACTGATTTATTTTGACGATACCGCATTACCCCTTTGGCCTGTAAGTGATGCCGGTTTAAAAATAGCAGCGCATATGTACAATACCAGTATTAAAAAACATGGTAAGCTACAAGCGGCACTGTTTGGCAAAATATTGGATCAACAACAGCGCAAATGTATGATATGGGATATCGAACGCGGGCAAAGCAACCAAATCGAACCTTTACCGTGGCAAACGGATACCTGTATTGGCGACTGGCATTATAATCGCCGTATATTTGATGGTAAAGGCTACAAAAGCGCCAGAACAGTTGTGCATACCCTCGTTGATATCGTAAGTAAAAATGGAAATCTGCTGCTGAATATCCCTGTACGTGGTGATGGCAGCATTGACAGTGAAGAACGTATGATAGTTGAAAATATAGGTGCCTGGATGCAGGTTAACAGCGAGGCAATTTATGGCACACGTCCATGGAAAGTATTTGGTGAGGGACCAGCAATTGAATCGGCAGCCCCAATTAATGCACAGGGATTTAATGAAGGCAAAGGTAAACCATTTGGAGCCGAAGACATCCGGTTTACCATAAAAGATAAAACCCTTTATGCTATACTGCTGGGCTGGCCGACAGGGAACGATGCTTTAATTAAAAAATTAGCTACAGGTAATGACGTGGGTAGTATAAATAAAGTAAGTATGCTTGGAAGTGATAACCTGAGTTTTGATCAAACTACAACAGGTCTGAAAGTAAAACTGCCGGAACAACCTCCTTGTAAAGATGCATTTGTACTAAAGATAGAAGGGGCAATTTAATAGATATGCTATTTTAATCAGCAAGCGAAAAATATTTTATTCTTATGCAAGAAATCAGTTTGCCAAAAGTAATATTTGGGACCAGTGGTTTAGGTAATCTATATGTAGCTTTACCTGACACCGATAAATGTGCTATTGTTGCTGAAAGTGTCAGGTGTTCGCCTAAACCAGCTTTTTTTGATTCGGCTGGTAAGTATGGTGCTGGCTTAGCATTGGAATCGCTGGGGAGGTCTTTATCCGAATTAAATGTGGATCCTTCAGATGTGCTGATCAGTAATAAATTGGGCTGGCTTCGTACAGCCCTTAAAACTCCTGAGCCTACTTTTGAACCAGGAGTTTGGGTTGATCTGAAACATGATGCCGTTCAGCGGATAAGTTATGAAGGTATTCTTGAATGTTATGAACAGGGAAATGACTTGCTAGGTCAATACCAGGCCGAACTGGTATCTGTACATGACCCTGATGAATATCTTATTGCGGCGAAGGATGAGCGGGAACAAGCATCTCGTTACCAGGATATACTGGAAGCCTACCGCGCCTTAGATGAATTAAAACGAGGTGGTAAAGTAAGGGGGATTGGTGTAGGTTCAAAGGATTGGCGGATCATTAAAAGGATAACTCAAGACCTGAAGCTGGATTGGGTAATGATCGCCAATAGCATGACGATTCATAGCCACCCCCGGGAGTTAGTTGGATTTATGGAAGAACTTGAAGAGCAGGGTACCATAATTATCAATTCTGCTGTTTTTAACGGAGGTTTTTTAACTGGTTCGGATTATTATAATTACCGATTGACGGATCCTATAAAAGACAGTAGGTTGTATCAATGGCGAGAGCTCTTTTATCAATTGTGTAGGAATTATAAAATCAAGCCCGCAGATGCCTGTGTAGCATTTGGACTAAGTGTACCAGGTGTTAACAGTATTGCATTGAATACCACAAATGCACAGAGAGTTGAGCAAAATGTGGCTTTGGCTTCCTTAAAAATTCCATCTGAATTTTGGAAAGAAATGAAAGATAATGGTTTGATTGCATCTTATGCTTTCGACTATTTATAAAAAATCAAATACAATTATGAAAAGATACTGCCTGGCCCTTGACTTAAAGGATGACCCTAAATTAATCGCAGAATATGAACATTGGCACAAAGCAGAAAACAGCTGGCCGGAAATACGCAAGAGCATATTAGACGCCGAGATCCTGGATATGCAGATCTATCGTACGGGTAACCGTCTGTTCATGATTATGGAAACAACTGACAGTTACAAGGCCCACAAAAAAGAGCAAATGGATGCACTCAATCCCAAAGTACTCGAATGGGAGAATATGATGTGGAAATTTCAACAACCACTCCCATGGGCAAAAGAAGGAGAAAAGTGGATGATTATGGAACAGATTTTTCAATTATAACAATAAGCATATGCAAGTCATAATTTGCCAGGAACCAGGTGTATTATCTTTTAAAGAACAGGAGAGGCCAGAAGTAAAAGAGGGCTATGCCCAGATCAGGATCAAGCGAATAGGTATCTGCGGAACAGACCTTCACGCATTTGATGGAACACAGCCCTATTTTAATTATCCACGAATTCTGGGGCATGAGCTTTCCGGAGAATTGCTTGAAACTGGTGGTGCGCAAGGTTTTAAAAAAGGAGATGTTGTGACGTTTATTCCTTATTTCAACTGTGGTGCTTGTATAGCCTGCAGATCAGGAAAGCCGAACTGTTGTACCGAAATCAAAGTTTGCGGTGTACATATTGATGGGGGAATGGTCGAATACCTTAATGTGCCGGCCTATTCATTGGTTCACGGAGAAGGTTTAACTTATGATGAATTAGCTTTAGTTGAACCTCTGGCAATAGGAGCTCATAGTATTAGGCGTGCGGATGTAAAAGCTGGTGAATTTGTATTGGTTATAGGTGCTGGCCCGATAGGTCTCGGTATTATGGAATTTGCACGCATTGCAGGGGCTAAAGTCATTGCCATGGACATCAATGCCGGTCGGCTTAAATTCTGCAACAATAGATTAAATATAGATTATACCATTGATGCATCAACTGAGAATGCGCTGGAGCGGTTGAGCAAGATAACCCAGGGAGATATGCCCAGTGTGGTGATAGATGCCACTGGTAATTTGAAAGCGATCAATAACGGATTTCAATATTTGGCACATGGCGCCAGATATATATTAGTGGGTTTGCAAAAAGGAGATATCAATTTAAGCCATCCGGAGTTTCACAAACGTGAGGCAACATTAATGAGTAGTCGTAATGCAACCAGAGAAGATTTTCAACATGTGATTTCGTCGATGAAGAAAGGCTTGGTTCAACCAGCCAATTATATCACCCACCGAGTACCATTCAAAAGGGTTAAAGATGAATTTGAAAAATGGCTTGATCCAACCAGCGGAGTCATTAAAGCAATGATAGAAATATAAATTTCTAATCTTTGTTTATCCATATAGCCGATCGGCTCCTGATTGCCTCTAAATGCACTTTAGAGGCATTTATGTTAACATAAATTCTCTTCTCTTTATCATTTGAAGCATACCCGGTACTAAGGGGAACCTATATTTGGTATCATAACACCGACTATAAGAATAACCAAATACCAAAATAAACCAAATAAATCAGATATGAACCAAACAATTTCTATTAGGAAATTACCAGTTTTTTTATGGTTGGTAGTTTCAATTGTGCTCCTGCACTTAGATGGGTATGCCCAGGAGAGGCAAATTACAGGAAAGATAGTCTCAAATGAAGATTCTGCCCCTTTGCCTGGGGCTACAATACAGGTTAAAATGAAGAATAAATCTACATCTGCGAATGAGAACGGTCAGTTTTCTATACGTGCGAATAAAGGAGATGTACTCATTTTTAGGATGCTTGGATTCAAGCAACAGGAGATAACGATAGGCGATGGAAGTGTCGTCAATGTGAGATTAAAGTCAGATCGTACGGACCTGGATGAAGTTGTTATTGGTTATGCTAAGATAGCAAGAAAAGATGCGACGGGTTCAATAGGTTCAATATCTGGAGATGAGTTACGTCAAACACAGCCAACTACTTTTGATCAAGCCCTGCAAGGTAAAGTTGCCGGGGTTGTGGTTCAACAGGTATCGGGTCAGCCCGGTGGTGGTGTATCTATCCAGATCAGGGGCGTGTCGTCAATAAGCGGTTCCAATTCACCATTGTTCGTTATAGATGGTGTGATTATCCCGCCGGTAAACGATCCTGGTAAAGGCTCCAATCCTTTAAATGCCATTAACCCTTCAGAAATCGAATCAATAGATGTATTAAAAGACGCTTCTGCTACCGCTATTTATGGTTCGCAGGCAACCAATGGTGTAGTGATAATCACTACGAAAAGGGGTAAAATAGGGGCACCAAGCATCAGTTATGATGTTTATGCCGGTTTCCAGGAAATACCGGGACGATTACCTACTATAGATTTGCAACAGCTTGCAACATTCATTAACGCCAGGGCTGCAGTTTGGGGTTTCGACGTAAGACCAGAATTTGCCAACCCGCAATATTTGGGTAAAGGTACCGACTGGCAAAAGGAACTGTTCCGTAGAGCGCCGATGCAGAATCATGACATTACTTTAAAAGGAGGCGATACAAAGACACAATATTTGTTGTCAACTTCTTATTTCAACCAGCAAGGTATAGCCCTTGGATCTGATTTTAAAAGGTACTCGGTAAGGTTGAATTTAGATAATAAAACTACAAACTGGCTGAAAATAGGAACCAGCCTTCAATTGGCCCATATTGATGAAAATGTAGCGGCAACCGGCAACAGTGTAATTCTTACCGCGCTAAACAATACGCCAGATATACCGGTAACAAACTCTGATGGCTCATGGGGTGCAGTTACCAACAACAGTGGCTGGGTACAGCCTTCGGCGAATCCGGTAGCATTGGCCACCATTATTAAAAACCTGAGAAAGCGAAATCAGATTTTTGGAAATGTGTATGCCGAAATACAAATAGCTAAAGGGTTATCATTAAGAAATGAGCTATCGGGTAACTTTGATTTTACTACAGAAGATTATTTTTCTCCGAGTTATACTTTTGGTAAAGGTACGCCAAGTCAGAATAGTGGTTCTACATCAGCCGGCCAGAATTTTTATACTGTAATACGTAATTTTCTGAATTACAACCATACTTTCGGGAAAATGAGATTGGATGCGTTGGCAGGACACGAATCGCAGGAAAGCACATTTCATAATGTTAGTGCCGGCCGTATAAATTTCCCATCAAACAATGTACAGGCCATTAATGCCGGCGATCCAACCACAGCCACTAACGGAGGCGATAATTCATTATCAAACCCCAAAGGTGGTAGTGCGCAGGAATCATATTTCGGTCGTATCAATCTTTCATGGGATGATAAATACCTGTTAACCGGTAATATCAGGAGAGATGGTTCTTCTAATTTTCCTTCCTACAACCGTTGGGTAACTACCTATTCGGGTGGATTTGCCTGGAAAATTAAAAATGAAGCATTTTTGAAAGATGTGGCAAGTATAAATGACCTGAAACTGAGGTTAGGATATGGATTGACCAATAACCAGGGTATACAGGGAAATAGTTTTATCACTCAGCTTACCTCGGTGCCTAATGGCCTGTCGGGTACGGCACAATTCCAGAGCAATTTGGCTAACCCGAATGTAACCTGGGAAAAAACAGATTATTACAGTGCAGGAATAGACGCTTCATTTTTTAATGGCCGGTTAAGTTTTGTATTGGATGTTTACAACCGCCAAACAGACGGACTTTTATTAAAGGTGCCACTTCCTTTATATAGTGGAACTGCGGCTGGTTATTCACCTGGAAGTATGGCAGCGCCTTATGTGAATGTTGGTAAGGTGAGTAATAAGGGTATCGATTTCCAGATCAGTTCTACCAATATCAGTACTGAAAAATTCAATTGGAAAACCAGTTTTACCATCTCTAGAAATGTGAACAAAATAATCTACTTAGGTTCAGGTGGTGATCAGGCTAACTTAAGCACATCATTTAATAACGATATCATTCAAACAACGGTGGTAGGCCAGCCTATAGGCCAGTTTTACGGCTATGTGTTTGACGGAGTTTATGCAACACCGAATGATTTACAAACACACGCCAGACCAGTTAACTCTGCCGGTAATCCTTATCCGGTATCGGCAGCGGGCGGAGGAATCTGGTACGGCGACCGTATGTTTAAAGATTTGAATGGCGATGGTGTTATAGACAGTAAAGACAAAACTTTTCTGGGTTCTCCACTGCCAAGATTCCAGTTTGGTTTGAATAATTCATTCAGTTACAGAAATTTTGACCTGAATGTTTTCTTCAGCGGAAGCTATGGCAACAAAATATTCAATCAGTTAAAGGTATCTCAAACCGATCCGCAAAACAATTCAAGTTATTTTTCGGCAATATTGGATTATTCGAGACTGGCTTTAATAGATCCAAATGGTTCTGCAACAGATGTTAATAACGTATATGTTACTAACCCGAACACCACTATTGTAAGTTTGAGAAACGACAATACCAACGGTAACAACCGTCCGAACAGTTTGTTTATTGAGGATGGCTCATTCATCAAATGTAAAAACATTACGTTGGGTTACCGCTTCTCTGAAAAACTCTTGTCGAAAATACACATCCGTTCAGTGCGCGTATATGGCACGGTTACAAATGCATTTATCATTACGAAATATTCGGGTATGGATCCTGAAATAGGATCATGGAATCCGCTTTCGGCAGGATGGGATAACGGTTACTATGCTCAACCAAGAGTATTTACCCTTGGCGCTAATATAACCTTAAATTAATAAAACGATTACCGATTTAAATATAGGTTCATGAAATCATTTAACAAAACGATTATAACCATCCTGTTATTTGCAGTAGCAATTGCGGGGTGTAAAAAGAGTTTCTTAGACCGTCCGTCTAACTCGCAGATCAGTTCTAATAACTTTTATAAAACAACTTCCGACTTAAGGCTTGCCACTGCGAGCTTATACGCCGGTGCACAATGGTCGAGGTGGAACAGAAGTGGGATGTTGCCGTTTGGCGATGTGCTGGCGGGTACTGGTAGTTTCGCATATAGCCAGGATTTGGTTCAGCTTTTTACGCGTACCATTACTGCCCAGAACACCTACGTTTCAGAAACCTGGATTAGTTTGTACAATGTTATAGGGCAATCTAATACAGTTATTAACGCCATAAAGGAGCAGGCTGATGCGTCAATCCCGCAGGCAGATAAAAATGCGGCTATAGCCGAGGCAAAATTTATCCGTGCCATGGCTTATTATTATTTGGCTATTTATTACGGTGCTGTGCCTATTATTGAAGATAACAGGAAATTGATCGACAACCCATTGCTTAACCGCAATATTATGTCGGATGTTTACAAATTTGCAACCAAGGATTTGACTTATGCAGCCCAACATCTTCCCAAAACGGATGAAAAAGGCCGTCTAACTACATGGTCGGCTCAGGGGATGCTCGGTAAAGTATATTTAACGATGGCGGGTGTTGGTAAAAGCGGCGGTGTACGCGACCAGGCCTTGTTGGACAGTGCAAAAAAATATGCAGGCAATGTGTGTAAAAATAGTGGTTTGTCTTTGTTTCCCAGCTATTATGATCTTTTCAAGGCGCAAAACAACGATAGCCCGGAAGCATTATTTGCTCTTCAATGGACTGCAGGGGTTGGCTATGCTACGGGTAACGATCTGCAAACATGGTATTCGCCAACCGCCGAAGTAATTCCTCAAAAGAGTGGTGGATGGCAACCTTTGGCGCCAACTTACGATTTATATCGGATGTATTCGCCTAAGGATACCGTAAGGCGAAAAGCGACCATTATGCTTAACGGAGATTTTTATCCTGAATTGAATCAGGCCGGAGGTGGCTATAAGGCCACGGGTACAGGCATGAAAAAACACATTATTGGTAATGAAAAAGACAACAATGCACCAACAATGGGGCAGTGGTCGTCTATAGAGCATAACTCATTACTGAGGCTGGCCGATATATACCTGGTTTATGCCGAAGCTATTTTGGGTAATAATACCAGCACAAGTGACGCTGATGCGTTATTGTATTTTAATAAAGTGCGTACAAGGGCTGGCGTAGATCCTGTAACTTCGATAACCCCAAATATGCTGCGGGTTGAACGGAGGGTTGAACTGGCTTACGAAGGTCAATATTGGATAGACCTGGTTAGGTTTTCTTATTATGATCCAACCAATGCAGTGAAGTTGCTTAACGACCAGGATGCTACCCACGGACGGATTGGGTTTACGTATGACCCTGTTACGAAAATAGCAACAAGGGATACTACTGCACTGCCGTCAACACTTCCGGCCACCATAAACTCATTTACTTTGCCAATCCCGGCATCAGAAATGACCAGTTCGCCGAAACTTGCAGAGCCACCTGTACCATATTATTAATCAGAACATTAAAAATAAAATATTATGAAAAAGATAATATACCAAATCTTTTCTTTGCTGGCGCTTTGCCTTATGGTTGCGGCCTTACTGCTGGCCTGTAAAAAAGATGCAAAAGATAAAGGAGCTCCTGTTATTACCAATATCAGGAGTTATGTAGCCTCACCTAATGATACGGTTCTGAAGAGCGCAGTGGCAAATGGGCAATACGTGGTGATAACCGGCGAAAACCTTAGGTACGCCACCCGGATAAGCTTTAACGGGGTTGATGCCACCTTTAATACTGCGCTATTTGCATCTAACAGTGCAGTGGTGCGGATACCTGCCATGGAATATTCAAAACTCGATACGACTAAACTCTATACCGTAGATTATGTAACGACAAGTGGTTCTACAACATTTTCGTTTAAACTGGGGCCGGCAGCACCCAAAGTTACGGGGGTATCCAACCTGTTTGCCAATCCGGGCGATTCAGTATATGTTTTTGGTACCGACTTCTTTTTTGTAAAGCGCTTTTTGTATAGGGGCACACCTATCCAATCGTTTAAATTGAATCCTCTCGGAACTTCTATCGGTTTTATTATGCCGGCTACAACGAGCAATGATATCATATCGGTAAGCACTAAAAGCGGTGACGTGAATTTTAAAATAGTGGCTACACCAATTATTGCCGGTGTTTCAAATGAAAATGCCAGTCCGGGCGATTCGGTATATATTTATGGTACTTATCTTAAAAATATCCAAACGCTAAACTATGCCGGTACTGCAATTACTTCTTTTAAATCAGCCGATAATGGAAGTTCTGTAGGATTTATTTTACCTACGCTTACGCAAAGCGGACCTATATCCATTACCACACCGTTTGGCTCAACAAATACAATATACAATGTGAACGATACTGAAACAGGCTCTATTTCCAACTGGGACAGTAATTTCAACTGGCAATATTGGGGTGCCGGAAAACAGACTAAGGGAGACTCAAATTTCCCTGGAAATTTAAGTACGTATATGGCTATGGACATTAGTGGACTGTCGGCCGGTGATGGAATGCCGTGGAGTACCAATATACCAATGAATGGCGCACAATGGGTGCCGGCGGCAAATATTGCTGATTCGGTTAGTCACTGGGCATTTAAATTCGAAACCAATATCCCAAGAGCCTGGAATGGCACTACAGTTAATATTGTATCCGGGGTGGGTGGCTTTATAGCCCGGTGGGAACCGTGGCAAAAAACGGCTACTATCACTGCACCTTATACTACAAAGGGCTGGGTAACGGTAACCATTCCTTTAACAGCGTTCCGTAAATCAGATCCAACGCTTGGTGAGGGTAAGGGGGATTCCATTGCCAAAATTGCCGATTTGACGGGAACATCAGGAAATACCTCATGCATCTTGTACATACACAACTATGGTACTTCCGCAGGTAGCTTCTATGGTGCTTTTGATAATTTGAGAGTGGTGAGGATTAAATAGATTAAGGCCCTACGGTAGTACAACTACCGTGGGGCTTATAAGCATTAATGGTGTTTAAAATAATGAATATGACAATAATAAAACAACATATATATAAGATTTTGGGAATATTTCTCGGGATTTTACTGGTAACATCCTGTAAGAAATCGCAAACAGAATCTGCACAGTTAACACTTTCCAATCTCACACAGGCTATCTCAGAAGAAGGTGGAACGGTAGGATTAAACTTTACAAGTGATGCAGAATGGAGCGCTACAAAGGAGGGAGCTGAATGGCTTAATTTAAGTCAAACTTCAGGCGGTAGTGGTGCGGGTACCATTAATTTAACAGCTTCTTCAAACTCAACAGGAGCCAGCCGTTCGATAGTGCTAATTATAAATTCAACTAATGGGCAAAGAAGACGGATTACGGTAACACAAAATGCCAAAATTTATCCATCTTACAATACATCGCCTAAAGCGCCCGATGCAACTGGGATGAGCAGCACGGCTATGGATTTGTCTAATAAAATGACCATGGGATGGAATATTTATAACACTTTGGATGCACCTGGATGGGAAACCGGATGGGGACAGCCGCCCGTTACCCAGCAACTGATTGATCTGGTCAAATCAACCGGTATGAATGCAGTAAGGATTCCTGTTACTTGGAGTACACACATCATAAATAAACAGACTCAAGAAATAGACCCGCTTTGGCTCGCCCGGGTAAAAGAAGTAGTTCAATATTGTTTCAATGCGAAGATGTACGTGATACTTAATACCCATCACGATGGTTATATTGACTGCAAAGTTACGGGTGCCAAGCAGGATACAATTAATGCCAAGCATAAGGCAATCTGGCAGCAGATAGCGACAACAATGCGCGATTTTGACGAGCATTTGATATTTGCCAGTGCGAATGAGCCCGATGCGACAACCGATCAAGAAACCGCTGCTTTAATGCGTTATCATCAGTCGTTTATTAATGCGGTGCGTGCTACTGGTGGTAAAAATGCTTATCGTGCGTTAGTGCTTCAGGCGCCTAACACATCACTTACGTTGATGAACGAACAACTTAACCCGGCTAATGTATATAAAAGAGCAACATTGCCTACCGATCCTGTTCCTCAAAAAATGATGTTGGAATTCCACTATTACAGCCCGCCAAATTTCTGTATCATATCTGAGGACGCAACCTGGGGAAAAGCATGGTATTTCTGGGGAGCCGGCTTCCATACCAAAAATCCGCTCTTCCTGGATCGTAACTCTTCGCCTTCATCAGAAGAAACTTCTGTTAACGCTGCAATGCGCTCGGTGAAAACAAATTTTACGGATAAGGGTATCCCGGTAATTATGGGCGAATATGACGTAGCATATCACGCTGATAAATTAAAAGGGTATCCGGCCGATTCGTTATTGGCATTAGAATCCGGTTGGCATTTCTACGCTTATGTTACAAAACAAGCCAAAGTAAATGGTATAGTACCGTTTATATGGGCCAGCGGTATATTTCAACGCCCTTTTAAAAATGGTGTAATCGAGCCCGCTTATATAGGAGATCATCAGGCATTAGATTCATTAAAAAAGGGCGCAGGGTTTTAGATACACTCTAATTTATAGAGTCTCAATACTGAGACTCTATAAATTATTATTAAATCAAAATAAGTACAAAATGAAAGTAAAGTATTTTTTTAGAACAGTAGTATTTTTTATCACGGTTATCTATTTTTTCGCCTGTGAAAAAATAAGCAATGCGGCGACGGAAATAGCAATTATGTCTCAGTCCGCTGCCATCTATCCTTCTTATAATGAATCACCTAAAGCTCCAGATCAAACAGGTATGAGCAGCAACGCCGTACAACTGGCTGCGAAAATGAAATTAGGCTGGAATATTGGGAATACAATGGAGTCGCCAGGCGGTGAAGGCGGCTGGGGCAATCCTAAAATTACCGAGTCATATGTGAAATTTTTAAAACAGACGGGTTTTAACGCTGTAAGACTTCCATGTTCCTGGGATTGGCATCATTTAAGTGATCGGTCAAAAGCGAAAATTGACCCCACATGGCTAAACAGAGTAAAAGAAGTGGTTCAATATTGTGTAAACAATGACATGTACGTATTGCTCAATATCCACTGGGACGGTGGATGGTTAGACCAGAATATCAATCAACTTAAGAAAGACTCGGTTAATGCTAAGCAAAAAGCGCTTTGGGAACAGATCGCAACAACGATGAGGGATTTTGATGAGCATTTGATGTTTGCCAGTGCTAATGAGCCCCCAGCCGAAAATGCTGAACAGATGGCAATACTTAACAGTTATCATCAAACATTTATTAATGCAGTTCGCTCTACAGGTGGCAAAAACAGCTACCGGGTACTGGTTGTTCAGGGACCTGGCACTGATATGGATAAAACCAACAATCTGATGAATACGCTTCCTAAAGATCAAGTTCCCAACCGCATGATGGTTGAGGTACACAACTATACCCCTTCTCAGTTCACGATTATAGAAGGGGATGCAAGCTGGGGTAAAATGTTTTATTATTGGGGGGCAGGGCATCACTCTACTATTCAACCTGATCGCAACCCAACTTGGGGAGAAGAAAGTGAGCACTTAAGGGTGTACGGATTGATGAAAGCTAAATTTATTGATAAAGGAATTCCTGTGATAATGGGCGAGTATGGCGCATACAGAAGAGGAGGATCGAATAACGTTCCTTTAGATTTACCAACACACAATGATGCTGTAGATTATTGGAATACTTATGTAACCAAGCAGGCTATTCAATTTGGACTCAAGCCTTTCTTTTGGGATACTGGTGGTGCATTAGACCGTATGAACAACAAAGTACTTGATCAGCGCACTATAGATGCCCTTATTGCAGGATCTAAGTAAACAATGACGATTACAGATAAGAGATAGTTAGCACAAATGCAACAAACACACAAATGAAAAAAAATCTTTGGTTACTGGTCTTTTTACTTTTTTTATTTTCGGGTAGATCAATTGCCCAGAATTTTAAAAAAAACAGGCCAACCACTCAGGAACGGATCATAAATGTCGATTTCGGCCAGGCAGCAGGCAAATTAAACACCATGTTTAATGAATGCGTTGGTGCAGGCCGCGCAAATGAAGGCCTTCGGGCCGATTGGCAGCAACAGCTTGCCTATGTTAAAAAAGAGTGCGGTTTTAGATATATCCGCATGCACGGCCTGTTAACAGATGATATGGCGGTGTACACCGAAGACAATAAGGGCAATCCGCAATACAATTATATGTATGTAGATGCTTTATTCGATTTTTTACATAGCATCGGCATCAAACCTTTTGTCGAACTTGGCTTTATGCCCGGAAGGCTTGCAAGCGGAAATGCAACCATATTCTGGTGGAAAGGAAATGTAACTCCACCAAAAGATTACGACAAATGGGCGGCCCTGGTTAAAAACCTTACTGCACATTTTACAGAACGTTATGGTGCAGATGAAGTGAAAACCTGGTATTTCGAGGTGTGGAATGAACCCAACCTTTCTCCCGGATTCTGGACAGGAACACAGGAAGATTATTTTAAATTATATAAATATGCTGCACAGGCAGTTAAAAGTGTAAATAAAGCCTATCGTGTTGGCGGCCCGGGAACGGCAGGTGCAGCCTGGGAACCTGAAATGATCCAATATTGCCATAAAAATAATGTACCTATCGATTTCATAAGTACCCATGCATATGGTGTGGGGCAAGGCTTCCTGGATGAATACGGACAGGGAGGTACGGTACTCGATAAAAATCCGATGAGCGTGAGCAAGGAGGTAATTCAATCCAGAAAAGAGATAAAAGAATCGGCAATGCCAAATTTGGAGCTACATTATACCGAGTGGAGTTCATCATACACACCGGCTGATGCTATTCATGATAGCTATCACAGCGCGGCATATGTACTGCAAAAACTAAAACAGGTAGGCAATGCGGCCAACTCTATGTCGTACTGGGTTTTTACTGATATTTTTGAAGAACCAGGCCCGCGTTATACCCCATTTCATGGTGGTTTTGGAATGTTAAGTACCCAGGGTATTAACAAACCGGTATTTTATTCCTATCAGTTTTTAAACCGCTTGGGAAATATCGAACTGGTAAATAAAGACCAGGCTTCATGGCTCTGCAAAGATTCATCCGGAAATATACAGGGGCTTGTTTGGGATTATGCCTACACGCTTCCCGATTCGACCAATAATCAACAATATTATAACCGTGATCTCCCATCAAAGCCGAAAGGGAAACTGAAGATCAATATTGCGAACGTACCCGATGGTAATTATGCGCTGGAAGTGTATAAAGTAGGTTACCGGGACAACGATGCCTATTCAACCTATCTTGCTATTGGAAAACCATCTCAACTTTCAAAACAGCAGGTAGAACAAATAAAGAGACAGAATGATGGTTCGCCGTTTTCTAAAGAAATCGTCACCATAAAAGATGGACATGCTTTTTCGAAAGCGTTGGATCTCCGTGAAAATGATGTTTTCTTTCTCAATATGATCAAGCTTTAAACCGGAAAATACATGAAAAAAATAATGAGAACAGGGCTACTAAGATTTTTTACATTTTTTGTACTGCTCTTTTCTATTCAGGTTCAGGCTTATGCTCAGGTTACTTTAGCAAAAGTGTTTGGCGATAACATGGTATTACAGAGAGGGATTAAAATTCCCATCTGGGGAAAATCAACACCAGGAGCAAATATAAATGCCACACTAGGCGAAATCAGGGTGAAGGCCACTGCAAACAGACAAGGAGAATGGAAGGTGTTTTTTCCGGCCTTCAAAGCCGGCGGACCATATAAACTCAGCATTTCTGAATCGGGAAGGCCAGGATCCGGCATCGAATTACAGGGAATACTCATTGGCGATGTTTGGCTGGCTTCGGGTCAGTCCAATATGGAGTGGTCTGTAAAACAGGCACAGGATGCAGTTAATGAAATTGCCAAGGCAGATTTTCCAAAAATACGTTTATTTCAGGTAGCACATGTTAAGAAACTAAGACCCCAAGAGGATGTTGCAGATGGAAAATGGAAAATTTGTAGTCCTGAAAATGTGGCTCAGTTCTCGGCTGTTGGCTATTATTTTGCAAAAAAAATACACCTTGACCAAGGTGTTCCAATTGGTGTGATACAAAGTACCTGGGGTGGCACACCCATCGAAGCATGGACAAGCCGCGAAAAATTGCTTTCTTCTCCAACTACCAAAGCAAAAACAATGGCCAATGATACCCTGACTGAGCAGCATTTTGTAAAAGATAGCCTTGACCAGGCCCGTTCATGGGATATTCTTTATCACCCATATCAAAATGCCGATAAAAAAATTCCGCAACCGGGTTACAATGATGCCGGATGGCCGGTAATTGAAATGCCTAAATTGATCAAAGATTTTGGGATCGGACCATATGAAGGATTGATTTGGATGCGCAAAAAAATCACATTACCAGAAACTTTTTCAAAGGCCAACCTGACACTTTACATTGGCAGGCCGGATGTGAATTATTCCCTCTATTTCAATGGTACCGAAATTTGTAAGACGGTATGGAACACTAACCCAGGTCAGCACTATGCCATTCCTATCAAAATACTGAAAAAAGGCGAAAATACGATTACACTAAGGTTGGCCATGTTATGGGGGATTGGTGGATTAAACCCACCTGCTGATGAAATGTATATCACAAATGGCAAGGCAAGAATATCATTAGCCGGTACCTGGAAATATCAAAAAGATTTAGAGCCGGCGATGGCCAAAAATCGCAATTACCAATATTATCCTTCATTACTTTTCAATTCGATGATCAATCCGCTTATTCCATACGGAATTAAAGGATTTCTATGGTACCAGGGTGAAGCGAATGATACCGCGGCCTACAATTACCGTAAGTTATTTCCAATGTTGATTAAAGATTGGCGCGAACGTTGGAAACAGGGGAACTTACCATTCCTGTATGTCCAGCTGCCAAATTTTAAACAAATACAACCTCTTCCTTCGGAAAGTGAATGGGCTGAGCTTAGAGAAGCCCAGGCGCTAACTTTATCGCTACCCAACACAGCTATGGCCTGTACCATCGATATCGGGGAGGCTGACAATATTCACCCGGGCAATAAACAGGAAGTTGCACGCAGGCTTGCCCTTGCAGCCAATAAACTCGTGTATAAACAGGATAATATAGCTTCAGGACCATTATTAAAAAGTTTTTCGAAAGAAGGTGGTCGCATGCGTATCCGTTTTACAAATGCCGGTAATGGACTAATCTCAAAAGATGCCAAAGCATTAACCGGTTTTGCAGTTGCGGGAGAAGACAGGCGCTTTCACTGGGCCGAGGCCAGAATAGAAGGGAATGAAGTGGTGGTTTACAGTGAGAAAGTGCCCCATCCAGTAGCTGTACGCTACGCATGGGCAGATCATCCGTTATGCAATTTAGTGAATTCGGAGGGCTTGCAGGCCAACCCTTTCAGAACAGACGATTGGAAAGGGATTACTCAGAAATAAACATTTGATCAATATTCCTGTGAAAATGAATTGCACAACGCACCCTTTCAGGAATTTTATAAAGCCTTAAAATAACATGAACAAAATTATAATATCAATCCTATTAATTCACTTTAGCATTTTTGCAAATGCTCAGCTTCAAATAAATCAGTCGCCACCGGGTTTCTACACGAATCCAATTTTCGCAGGAGATTATCCCGATCCGAGTATACTACGCGATGGTGATAATTATTGTACCGGACAGGATGCTGGCCATTTTGATTCGCAAGGTTATAGAAAGCTGGGAGAACGATATGGTGTTAAAATGCTTGAGTTATTAAGAAGTAAGTAAGGATTTTGTATCAACTAATATAGAAATGAATAAATTTTTCCGACTGTTATTATTTTCCATCGCATGTATATCATGTGCAAATGCTCAGTCAATTGAGCACTCTAAAATTCCTTTTGATTTTAATTGGAAATTTTTACCGGGAGACGAAGCCTCAGCCAAAACCAGAGATTTTAATGATAACGGCTGGCGTAGCCTGGATTTGCCCCATGATTGGAGCATTGAAGGGAAAATAAATCCCAAAAACCCAACCGGGGGTGGCGGTGGGTACTTTCCTGCCGGAATTGGCTGGTACAGGAAAACTTTTAAAGCCCCTGCCGATTGGAAAGGCAAAAAGATTTCCGTTTATTTTGAAGGGGTTTATATGAATGTAGAGGTTTTTATTAATGGGAAATCGCTTGGAATATACCCTTATGGCTATTCGTCATTTAGCTACGATCTTTCACCTTATTTAGATTTCGACCACGAAAACCTGATAGCAGTGCGCGTAGATAATTCGCAGCAAATGAACAGCAGGTGGTACAGCGGCTCGGGGATTTACCGCCATGTTTGGCTATCGGTTACCGATGCCGTTCATATTGCCAACTGGGGAGTTTCCATTACAAGCCCTGAGGTGTCTTCAAAAAAAGCAACCGTTTTGGTGAAAACGTTGGTGAAAAACGAAACAGGCCAGGCTCAAAACATGGTGGTTAACACGCGGTTACTGGGGGCAAATGCTAAAAGCGCAGGAAATAACCAAATAAAGGTGAACCTCCCGGCTAATAGTGAAAAAGAAATTGCACAAACGATCACTGTTGCTAATCCTTTGTTATGGACACCTGAAACGCCCCATTTGTACAAGGCTGAAATAGAGATTACAGCAAATAAAAATGTAATCGATAAAACGGTAACAGCTTTTGGTATCCGTTCTATCAAATTCACCCCCGAAAATGGATTTCAGCTTAATGGCAAAACAGTAAAGCTGAATGGCGGATGCGTGCACCACGACAATGGCTGCCTGGGTGCAGCCGCTTTTGACAGGGCTGAAGAGCGTAAGGTTGAATTGCTTAAAAAAGCCGGATTTAACGCCGTAAGAACTTCTCATAACCCACCTTCCGAAGCTTTTTTAGCCACATGCGACAGGTTGGGCCTCCTGGTGGTTGATGAATCATTTGATTGCTGGAAAGTTGGAAAAAACAAACAGGATTATGCCAAATATTTTAACGAATGGTGGAAACGCGATTTAGATGCAATGGTTTTGCGCGATCGTAATCACCCTTCCATTATCATGTGGAGTATTGGCAATGAAATAGTAGAGAGAGGTACTCCCGGGGCAGTAGAAACCGCAAAAATGCTTTCTGATGCTATCAAAAAAATAGATACTACACGCCCGGTTACTTCAGCCATTGTAGATAACGGAAAAGACTGGACCGTTATGGATTCGCTGATGGCCGCGCATGATGTAACTGGTTATAATTATCACTTGGCGAGTGCACCTGCCGATCATAAACGGGTATCATCACGGATAATATTTCAATCAGAGTCGTATCCAAAAGATGCTTTTGCAAACTGGCAGCTGGTTAAAAATAATCCCTTTGTGATTGGTGATTTTGTGTGGACCGCCATTGATTACCTGGGAGAATCGGGGATAGGCCGTTGGTATTATTCGGGTGATGTGCCGGGCGAACACTGGGAACATGAATTTTTTCCTTGGCACGGCGCTTATTGTGGCGATATTGATCTGTTGGGCTGGAGAAAACCGATTTCACACTACCGCAACCTGTTATACAATAACACCGAAAAATTGTATATGGCGGTGCGCGAACCTAACCCCGAGCCGCTCGAAATTAAAACAACCTGGTGGGCAGTGTGGCCGACCTGGGAAAGCTGGAACTGGCCCGGCTATGAAGGCAGGAATATCGACGTAGAGGTCTATTCTAAATATGCAAAAGTAAGGCTGTACCTGAATAATAAACTGCTTGGAGAAAAACCTACAGGACTTGAACAAGAGTTTAAAGCCACTTTCTCTGTACCTTATGCACAGGGCACACTTAAAGCAGCTGGTGTAGAAAATGATAAGGAAGTAGCATCGTCTGTTCTGCAAACTGTCGGAGTTGCTGTACAGCTTAAATTAACTACCGATCGTAAAGAAATATTATCAAATGGACAGGATTTGGCTTACGTAACCATCGAAGTAACAGATAAAAATGGGATCATTCAGCCCAATGCAGCGAATCGCCTGAACTTTAAAATTGAAGGTGAGGGTACTATTGCCGGAATAGATAACGCTGATATTAAAGATGTTGATCAATATACCGGTAACTCACGTAAGGCATGGCACGGACGGGCATTGGTAGTGATCAAAAGTACGCATAACGCAGGTGAAATTAAGCTTACGGTTACATCAAATGACCTGGAACAGAAAAGCATAATCATTAAATCAATACAAAGTAATTTATAACTGTTTGATTCCTCATTTCTGAAAAACAGAGATAGCTGTCAAAACACTCAGATAATAATTTTAACAACCAATATCACTAATGGATAAATTCTTTTTTCGTGTAATCATTTTTACGGTTTTATTGCCAGCTCTTGGAAATGCCCAAACATTACACCTTAAATCTCCTAACGGAAAAATTGAAATGGCTTTGGAAAACGGAGCGAAAATATTATGGTCTGTAAAACATGAAAATACAGAAGTTATTTCCCCTTCAGTTATTTCACTAATACTGGGTAACGGGCTGGTTTTAGGAAATAATGCAAAAGTTATAGATACTAAAAAATCAAGTGTTAATACCGTTTTTGATACACCTGTTTATAAGAAGAAAAGGGTGACTGATGAGTACAACCAGCTAACAATAAACTTTAAGGGCGATTTTGGTTTGATTTTAAGGGCCTATAACGATGGTGTGGCCTATCGTTTTTTTACCAGGAAAAAAGGAGAGATTATTGTTGAGGGTGAAGAAGCCAATTTTAACTTCAGCAAGGATCATAAAGCTTTTATTCCCTACGTACGCGATTTAAGGGAGAATAATCAATACATATCTGCTTTTGAATCTACCTACGATGAAATCCCACTTTCGAAAGTTGTGAAAGATTCGCTGGTCATTTCCCCGCTTCTTGTCGATTTGGAAAATGGAAAAAAAGCAGCTATAGTAGAAGCCGAACTGGTTGATTATCCTGGTATGTTCCTGACCAGGAACAACCAGGGAGAGCATAGTTTACACGGAACTTTTGCCCATTACCCTAAAACAGAACGTTTAGGCGGATTTAATAAAATGAATTACATGGTGACAGAAAGGGAAGCTTACCTTGCCAAAACCATTGGCAACCGTAATTTTCCCTGGCGGGCCGTTATCATAAGTGAGAATGACAGAGATCTTTTAAACAATGATATGGTGCAAAAGCTCTCTACACCTTCACAAATCGCCGATATAAGCTGGATAAAGCCAGGCAAGGTAGCCTGGGACTGGTGGAATGACTGGAATATAGGAGGAGTTGATTTTAAGGCCGGAATTAATACAGAAACCTATAAATATTATATAGATTTTGCCGCTAAAAACCACATAGAGTATGTGGTGTTAGATGAAGGATGGAGTGAAGAAACCGACCTCCTAAAAATTTCTCCCCATATAAATGTCAAAGAACTGATCAGTTACGGAAAGCAGAAAAATGTGGACATTATACTTTGGGCATCGTGGTATGCCATAAATAAGGTTTTGGATGATGCTTTTACCCAATATTCGAAGATGGGAATTAAAGGTTTCAAAATAGATTTTATGGATCGCGACGATCAGAAAATGGTAAACTCTATTTATAACATCGCCAAAAAAGCCGCAGATTATAAACTGCTCATTGACTATCATGGTATGTATAAACCCACAGGGATACAGCGTACCTATCCTAATGTTATCAATTTTGAAGGGGTAAAAGGATTGGAAAATGCCAAATGGACACCAAATGATGATATGCCCCATTATGAAACCACAATCCCTTTCATCAGGATGCTGGCCGGCCCCATGGATTATACTCCGGGAGCAATGCGTAACGCCACAAAAGCAGATTTTCGTCCAAGTAATTCCATGCCGATGAGCCAGGGCACAAGATCACATCAGTTAGCTATGTATGTTGTGTATGAAGCACCATTACAAATGATGGCTGATAGCCCAACAGCATATATGAAAGAACAGGAGAGTACCAGTTTTATTTCAAAAATACCGACCACCTTTGATGAAACAATTGCTTTGGATGGAAAAGTGGGCCAATATGTCACTATAGCTAGGAAAAAGGAGAATAACTGGTATATAGGTGGATTGACAAACTGGTCTGCGAGAGTAACAACCATCGATTTATCTTTTTTGGGCAAGGGTGAATTTTCAGCAGAAATTTTTAAGGATGGAATGAATGCAGATAAGGATGCTGCTGACTATAAACGTGAAATAGTTAAAGTTACCAGTGCTGATAAGCTTACCATTAATATAGCAAATGGAGGTGGCTTTGCAATCATCATTAATCCGGAAAAATAGTTAGCACCAAACTCAATTAATAAAATGCCTTTAAAGATCTTCAGATAATATTTTCAACTCTCTGTCGTCGCCTTGAACCGAGCATTAGCGAGCTCACCGAAGGTAATTTATTTCAGGGTCTATCTGGCAAGAAGGATGCTGACGAAGATTAGCCATTAGGCCTTTAAAAAAATAGAAAAATATGAAAAGAATAATTACCCTTTTAATCATTGTTTTGGGTTGCTATCACAGCGCAGATGCCCAGGGGTATAAAAACCCGGTGATTTCCGGTTTTCATCCCGACCCGAGTGTATGCAGGGTTGGCGACGATTATTATTTAGTTACCAGCAGTTTTGAGTACTTTCCTGGGGTTCCGGTTTTTCACAGTAAAGACTTAATTAACTGGACAAAAATCGGCCATTGCCTTACCCGTCCTTCGCAGCTTAAATTAGCCAAATGCGCTCCTTCGGCAGGTATTTATGCCCCTACAATCCGTTATCAAGGAGGACGTTTTTATATGGTCACCACAAATGTATCTGGCGGCGGAAATTTTTATGTACATACAGACAATCCTACCGGCGAGTGGTCTGAACCTATTTTTGTAGAACAGGGAGGAATCGATCCTACTTTATATTTTGAAGATGATAAAAGTTACTTTATATCAAATGGCAAAGGCATTACAATCAGCGAAATAGATATTAAAACGGGAAAAAAACTTACTGAAGGCAAAATTGTATGGCATGGTACAGGTGGGCGGTACCCGGAATCACCACATCTTTACAAAAAAGATGGCTGGTATTACCTGCTTATTTCTGAAGGCGGTACCGAATATGGACATAAAATGACCATTGCCCGTAGCAGATCTATGTATGGACCTTATGACCCAAACCCTTCTAACCCTATTTTAACCCACATTAATGAAAATGCACAAAGCAATCCCATCCAGGGAACAGGACATGGCGATTTTGTTCAGGCACCTGATGGTTCGTGGTGGGTAGTATTCCTGGGCTTTCGCCCTCAAAGTTTACTGCACCATGTATTAGGGCGTGAAACGTTCCTGGCTCCGGTAAGATGGGACGTAAATGCATGGCCGGTAATAAATGGCAACGGCACGGTAGATATCGATATGAATGTGCCTACCTTACCTTTAAAACCGGTAAAGAAACCGGATTATTCAACCAATTTTAATGAAAACAAGTTAGGTGTTGATTGGATCTACCTTAGAAACCCATTCATGAAGAATTATTCCCTTACCGAGAAAAAAGGTTCATTGAGGCTCAAAGCAAGCTCGGTTTCTTTAGATGATCATGATACGCCCACTTTTGTTGGGCGCAGACAGGAGCATATCAATTTTTTAGCCACCACTTTACTGACATTAAAGGATGCAACAGACGATGACCAGGCCGGAATGACGGCTTACTATTCACCCCAGGCACATTACGATGTTTTCTTGAAAAAATCGAATAATGGCAAATATAAAGTGTCCTTAAATTATAAAATGGGTGTGCTGAACCATGTTGCACAAGAACTCGAAATCCCTGGCGATCATGTTTATTTACAAGTAAAAGGAGATAAAGACTTTTACTCGTTTTACTACTCTGTAGATGGTAAAGAATTTAAATTTTTAGATAAGATAAACGTATGGTACCTGAGTTCTGAAACGAATGGAGGTTTTACTGGTGTTTTAATTGGACTATATGCTCAATCCAAAAATAAAAATACCAAAGCCTATGGCGATTTTGATGAATTTATATACAAACCGGCGCTTTAAACCAATGCAGGGTATGCTATTTTACCTGTGCAATGATAAATAAGACTTTAAATCAGGATGAATAAAAGAATAGAAATCATATTATTTAAAGAGTGGGTATGGATTGTTTTATCCATACTGCTTGCAGCAGTTAATGTGCATGGGCAGACTGCAATGATTAATGCCCAATCCAGGCACGCTACCAGCTTAAACGGAGACTGGAATGTGATTCTTGACCCAACCGATATTGGCGAATGGAGGCAGATATGGTTGGAAAAAAAGCCACTGTTAAAAACCGACTTTGCAGAATATTCTTTTGAAGGTAGCCCACGATTGAAAGTACCCGGCGACTTTAATTCTCAAATGTGCGAATTGACCTATTTTGAGGGTGTTGTTTGGTATAAAAAAGAATTTAGTTATTCGCAGGATAAAAATAAAAGGCTCTTCGTTCATTTTGGTGCAGTGAATTATCTGGCAGATGTTTACCTGAACGGGGAAAAGATCGGAAGCCACGAAGGTGGTTTTACGCCATTTCAATTTGAAATAACAGAGAAAATTAAACCTGGTAAAAACTCACTGATTGTTAAGGTTGATAACAAGAGATTGAAAAATGGACTTCCGGGATTAGGCTACGATTGGTTAAACTACGGAGGCATTACCCGTGATGTAAATCTTATTGAAACGGATAATTGTTATATTGAAGATTATAGCATTCAGCTTAGAAAAGGAAGTCAAAAAGAGGTATGGGGATGGGTAAAATTGAACGGAGCAGATAAGCAAAAACGTATTAAAGTTAAAATTCCTGAACTAAAGGTTGAACTTTCAGTAAGATCAGATAGCAATGGAGTTGCCGGGCTACAATTTTCTTCATCTTTTAAATTATGGTCGCCAGATTACCCCAAACTTTACAAAGTGATTATGGAGACAGAAACCGATACCGTTGAAGATGAGATCGGTTTCAGAAACATAGAAGTAAAGGGCAATAAAGTTGTTCTTAATGGAAAAGAGATTTTTCTTAAAGGAATAAATATTCATGAAGAAAATCCATTTAAAGGGGCAAGAGCTTTTTCTAAAGAAGATGCAATATTGCTGTTGAACCAAGCAAAACAACTGGGTTGCAATTTGGTTCGGCTCGCACATTATCCACATAACGAAAATATGATAAAGCAAGCCGAACGGATGGGTTTAATGGTTTGGAACGAATTGCCTATATACCAGCATATTGAATTTTCGGATGCCACTGTTCCTTTAAAAATGGAGTTGATGCTCAAAGAAATGATACGGAGAGATAGAAACCGTTGCAATGTAGTTATCTGGAGCCTCTCAAACGAAACTTACACATCTACCCCCAAACGTGATGAAGAACTGATTAAGCTAACAAAAAAATGCAAGGCACTTGATTCTACAAGGCTGGTTACCCATGTTGTCAATGATCAAACCTATGAAAACAATCATATGAACGTTTGGGATCCACTCTACAACTACGTTGATATACTATCGTTGAACGAGTACCTAGGTTGGTACATACCCTGGCAGGGTAAACCCCGGGAGTTAAAATGGACAGTAGTCTATCCGGATAAACCTGTTTTTATTTCAGAATTCGGGGGCGAAGCGCTTTTCGGCAGTAAATACGGGCCGGGCGATGAAGCTGCTTTTTGGACTGAAGCATATCAGGAAAAAATATATACAGACCAATTAGAAATGTTTAAAGCAATACCTGGCTTGATTGGAGTATCTCCATGGTTATTGTTTGATTATCGCTCGTTGGGCAGAATGCATCCCGTTTATCAGAAAGGATATAACAGAAAAGGCCTGTTATCTGAAAAAGGTGAAAGAAAAAAGGCCTGGTATATTATGGAACACTATTATAAAAGAAAATGAAACCTATAAGTTTAAGACAAGTCGTATTGATTTTGGGCTGTTTGATGGCCACCTTTAATGTTTTTGGTCAAAGTAAGTCAATCTATCTTTGGGATGGAGAAGCTCCGGGCGCAATTGTCGATGCCAGCTATAAACAGCAAGTAGATTCAGCAAATAGTTGGATGAGCTTTATTTCAAAACCCTTACTTGACATGTATCCTGCCCCGCGCGAAACAGCCAATGGTACAGCAGTAATTATATGTCCGGGAGGTAGTTATTCAGGGCTGGCCATTTCCCATGAGGGAAAGGAAGTTGCTAAGTGGTTAAACAGCCTCGGAATTACAGCTTTCGTATTAAAGTACCGATTACCAAATAATGCCATTATGGTTGATAAAGCTATCGGTCCTTTACTGGATGGACAACAAGCTGTCCGTCTGGTGAGGCACAACGCTAACGAGTGGGGAATCAATCCTGCGAAAATCGGGATTATGGGATTTTCAGCAGGCGGACATCTGGCTGCTACGGTATCCACTCATTTTAAAGAAAAGGTATCCCCAAATACTGATACTACCAGCGTGCGGCCAAACTTTTCGATATTGATTTATCCGGTAATATCCATGCAGGAAAATATTACTCATAAAGGTTCAAAAGTAAATTTATTGTGCGAAAATCCCGCTGCACAAAGGGTTGACTATTTTTCAAATGAATTGCAGGTAAACGGCGAAACACCGCCTGCGTTTCTGGTCCATTCTATCGATGATAAAGCGGTTCCGGTACAAAACAGTGTTGCATATGCACTCGCTATGGAGAAAAACAACGTTGCCTGTGAACTTCATATTTATCAGACTGGTGGACATGGTTATGGACTTGCACATTCTAAAAATACGGAATCATTGTGGCCGGAAGCCTGTAGGAAATGGATGGAGGTGAGGGGATACATCAAGGGGCAGGAAGCAGAAAAAGTCATTTTTGATAAGGCTGTAAAACTAGCCCCAGATGACAAACCTGCGTTTAACGATCCACCAATAGGTTTTAGAAATAAACGCGACAATATACCCCATGGTACCGTAAGCTCAGTTCAATATACCTCCAAAGCACTGGGGCAATCACGTGAAATGTTGGTTTATACTCCTCCGGGGTACTCGCGTGCTAAGCACTACCCGGTAGTTTACCTGTTGCACGGACTTAATTCAGGTAACGGCCAATGGCCATACTGGATTAATGCCAACACTATTATCGATAACCTGATAAGTGAGGGGAAAATTAAGCCAATGATAATCGTTTTTCCAAACTGCAATACCAACGTAACGGTAAATAATCCAAAACCAGATGAGCAGGAGGAACGAAAAGGAGGCTATAAAGGTTACGGGTTAGCTTTCCAGAATGATTTACTCCTTGAAATCATTCCTTTTATAGAATCTCATTATTCGGTTTATACCGACCGCAAGCACCGTGCAATCGCCGGCTTGTCTATGGGCGGTGGCCAATCACTGAACATAGGGCTCGCACATATCGGCAGTTTTGCTTATGTGGGTGGTTTCTCTTCGGCACCTAATACCAATCAGTTCGGCGGTCTTTCTGATGTTAAACTCTTACCCGATTTGTTGGCTGGAAAACACAAGCTAAAAGTTTTATGGCTTGCCTGTGGTACCAAAGATGACCTGTTTAATGTGAGCCAGCGCGTACACCAATACCTCAAAAAAGAAGGGGTGCCGCACGTATGGCATGTAGATGCGAATGCACACGATGATATTGAGTGGGCCAACAATTTGTATCTTTTTGCCCAGCATATTTTTAAATAAGGGTACTGAGGAATATAAAAAAGACGAACACATTAACAATTAAGTAGATATTGGAATAAATTATGAAGAAGTATTTAATAGGGCTCATATTATTAATGCTCTGTAGAAACACGGTAAAATCACAGACTGCAGATGCCTATTTTCCCGAAAAAGATTTGATTACAACAGGAATATACTATTATCCGGAACATTGGAAAGAAAATCAGTGGGAACGCGATATTAAAAAGATTGCAGACATGGGATATGAGTTTGTCCACCTAGCCGAGTTTGCCTGGTTTAAAATGGAGCCAGAAGAAGGGCATTTTGATTTTGCCTGGCTTGATAAGGTAGTTGATCTCTGTACAAAATACAAGCTTAAAGTGGTAATGTGCACTCCATCAGCAACAACACCGGCCTGGATGCGCGTAAATTACCCCGAAACTTTTATCATGGATGGGCATTATATCCGTGCTGAGCATGGAACAAGGGGATTGGGTTCAATCGTTAATTCCAAATACCGCTTGTTTGTTGAAAAAATAGTGCTCGAAATGGCAAAGCGCTATGGCAAGAATAAGAATATAATCGGTTGGCAACTTGATAATGAACCGGATGCCAAACCTGATTATAGTCCGTCTTCGCAGGAAGCTTTCAGGCAATGGCTAAAAAACAAGTACAAAACCATTGATGTCTTAAATGATGCCTGGGGTACAGCTTTTTGGAGCCAGTGGTATAACAGTTTTAATCAGATTATGATCCACAATACCAACCTGGTGGGATGGTGGGGAAATAACCCGCATGCCTTGCTCGATTTTAAACGTTATTGTGCTGAAGCGCAGGCAGAGTTTCTTGATTTTCAGGCTGCTATATTACGGGAACACATTTTAAAAAACCAATATATTACCACCAATTACACAGCTGTTTCTACCGGTGCTGATCCTGGCAGAACGAAAAAGGTCGATTTTGCGGCCTATACAGCCTATCCTAATGGTGGCAGCGATAATATTGGCGAACTTGGATTCAGATTAGGAGATAGCAGAGTAATCCTTTTTGCATCAGAATATTATAAACAAACCGGGGGTGTATCAGGTGTGATGGAAATTCAGCCCGGCCCCGTAAACTGGGGAAGCTATAACCCGCTGCTTTTACCAGGAACAGTACGCATGTGGTTGTACCATACCTTTGCAGCTGGCGGAAGACTCGCATGTTCTTATCGTTTCCGCCAGATTTTATACAGTTCAGAACAATACCATTCAGGCGTTATACAAACAGACGGGGTAACGCCTTCACCAGGAGGGGAGGATTATATACAATTCATAAAGGAGATAAAAGAACTTCGGAAACAATACAGACCCGAAGTTAAGACACCTGAAAAACTGGCATCACGAACAACAGCTGTTCTTTGGAACCTTGAAAATTACTGGACAATCGACAGACAAAAGCAGACCACACAGTGGGATACCTGGAACTA
>Ga0182006_1000216_pt1 | contig 56213 bp, 44 predicted proteins | sample Sormic07211104_1_FD_123022 | JGI IMG/M metagenome (GOLD analysis project Ga0182006, IMG submission 123022) | Rhizosphere microbial communities from Sorghum bicolor, Mead, Nebraska, USA - 072115-104_1 MetaG | ecosystem: Host-associated > Plants > Roots > Rhizosphere | place: USA: Nebraska...
CGTTCCGATATATTACTCACCCGTTCGCCACTCGCCGCCAGGTTGCCCCGCGCTGCCGTTCGACTTGCATGTGTAAGGCATGCCGCCAGCGTTCAATCTGAGCCAGGATCAAACTCTTCAGTTCAATCTCTGTTTATTTGCCGATTTCTCGGCACCATCATCGCTGATGGGTCGCTCACTCAAAATACTGACAGGCCACTATTTTCATAGCGCCTATTTCATTACTTCTTGTGAACATTTGATAATTTAAGTATCACGGAGACTAGCTCCGTGTGCACTGTCATCAAACGTCCACACTTATCGACTGTTAATTTTTAAAGAACTGTATTTGGTGTTGCGGTACTGCGTTTCGCTGCGATCGTTTTGTCTGCCGCGAAGAAGAAAGAGTATGAAGCGTTTAGCTTGTTTCGTCAACCTTCTTTTTTTCTCGCTTCACTTAACATTTACATGTGTTGTTCTGCGAGGGGGCGAATCATAGCAAAGGCCGCAGGGGCTGACAAGGGTAAAATAACGGTTTATCCGATTTCGCCGCGCTCATGTCCATCCTGCTCACCACCCTCAATGCCCGCTACACCCATGCCTCGCTGGGTTTGCGCTATCTGCTAGCGAATATGGGCGAGCTGCAGGAACAAACGCGCTTGCAGGAATTCGTCATCGGCGCCAAGACCACCGAGATCGTCGAACGCATCCTGGCGTACTCGCCCAAGATCGTCGGCTTCGGTATCTATATATGGAACGTCGAAGAAAGCACCAAGGTTATCGCCATGCTCAAGCGCGTGGCGCCGCACGTTATCGTGGTGCTCGGTGGCCCAGAGGTGTCGTACGAATCGAACGAGCAGGAGATCGTCAAGATTTCGGACTACCTGATCACCGGCTGGGGCGACGTCACCTTCCCCAAGCTGTGCGGCGAGATCCTCAACGGCCCCAAGCCATTGATGAAAACCCATGCGGGCGTGCAGCCGCCGATGGCCGACATCAAGCTGCCCTACTCTTTATATACGGACGACGACATCAAGAACCGCACCTTGTATGTCGAAGCGTCGCGCGGCTGCCCGTTCAAGTGCGAGTTTTGCTTGTCCGCGCTGGACAAGACGGCCTGGCCGTTCGCGCTCGATGCGTTCCTGGCCGAGATGGAATCGCTCCATGCACGCGGCGCCCGCCTGTTCAAGTTTGTCGATCGCACCTTCAACCTGAATATCAAGACCAGCTTGAAGATCATGCAGTTCTTCCTCGATAAGCTGGAGGCCAACCCCGACGATCCGGTGTACGCCCACTTCGAGCTGGTGCCCGACCACCTGCCCGACGCCCTCAAGGAAGGCATCAGCAAGTTCCCGCACGGCGCCCTGCAGTTCGAGATCGGCATCCAGAGCTTCAACCCGGCGGTGCAGACGCTGGTGAGCCGCAAGCAGGACAACCAGAAGGCGGCCGACAATATCCGCTGGCTCACCGAACAGTCGCACGCGCACATGCACGTGGACCTGATCGCCGGCCTGCCCGGCGAAACGGTCGAGAGCTTCGCCGAAGGCTTTAATAAACTGTGGGCGCTCAATCCGCACGAGATCCAGTTCGGCATTTTGAAACGTCTGCGCGGCACGCCGATCATCCGTCACACCCAGGAATACGGACTGGTGTTCGATCCGTATGCGCCTTACACCATCCTGGCCAACCGCGATATCGACTTTGCCACCATGCAGCGGCTGGTGCGTTTTGCCCGCTACTGGGACCTCGTGGCCAACTCGGGGCGCTTTACCAATACGCTGCCGGTGCTGCTGGGCGATACGGCCTTCGAGCACTTCATGGCGTTTTCGGACTGGTTGTACGCTAATACCGATGCTACCCACCGGATTGCGCTCGAACGGCTGGTGGCGATGGTGGGCAAGTACTTGCAGGAGCGCGGCATGGACAAGGCGGAGGCCGATGCGCTGCTGGCCAGTGATTACGCCGGCCCCAAGACCAAGGTCGTCGAGACGCCAGCGCCCAAGCGGCAGGCGCGCAGGCTGGCTGCTTGATCCGCCGCCCCGCAACCCGGAGGGTGGCAGTGCGGGGCTCGGCTATGTCTTTTGGGCTGGCTGGCGCACGCTTTCGTCGACGAACACAGGTGGCGGCCCGGGCGAAAGTCCCTTAAACTGGCACATATGCCTACTGCCCAAGAGCCTACCCTCACCCTCACCCCTGGTGCCGCCAACGGTCCGTCCATCGCGGCGGGCGGTACCTGGCAAGTTCATGCACTGGCACAGGGCAAGGCCATGGCCACCATCACGGGCATGCTCAAGTCACTCAAGGCCGACCAGTTACGCTGGGACCTGAGCGCCATCGACAGCATGGACCACATCGGCGCCCAGCTGCTCTGGAACGCCTGGGGCAAAACCCGTCCCGCCAACCTGCACCTCGCACCGGGCCAGGAAGAATTCTTCAACCGCCTGGAAGCCACCGGCAAGATCGAACTGCCCAACACGCGCCAGCACCGCCTGACGCTGGTAATGAAGCTCGGTTTCGCGGTGATGCTGTTCTTCGAGCACATGACGGCGTTCATCCGCCTGATCGGCCAACTCACGCTCGATATCGGGCGTTTTATCCGCGCGCCGCAGCGCGGGCCGTGGAAGGAAATCTCGGCCAATATCTTCCATGCCGGCTTCCAGGCGCTCGGCATCACGGCGCTGGTGGGCTTTTTGATCGGAGTGGTGTTCTCGTTCCTCTCGGCGCAGCAGCTGCGTAACTTCGGCGGCGACATCTACCTGGTCAACCTGCTGGGCATGAGCATCATCCGCGAGCTCGGGCCGCTGCTGGCAGCGATCCTGGTCGCGGGCCGGTCCGGCTCCTCGATCACCGCCCAGCTGGGCGTAATGCGCGTGACCGAAGAACTCGACGCCATGCTGGTGATGGGCATTTCGCACGGCTTCCGCCTGATCATGCCCAAGGTGCTGGCGCTCGCGATTGCGATGCCGCTGCTGGTGATCTGGACCGATACCGTGGCGCTGATCGGCGGCATGATCTCGGCCAAGGTGGAGCTGAACCTGTCGCCGCAGTACTTCCTGCTGAAACTGCCGGAGGCGGTCCCGCTGGCCAACTACATGATCGGCATCGGCAAGGGCGTGGTGTTCGGCGTGCTGATCGCGCTGGTGTCGTGCCACTTCGGCCTGCGCATCAAGCCCAATACCGAGAGCCTCGGGCGCGGCACCACCACCTCGGTGGTCACCGCGATCACCGCCGTGATCCTGGCCGACGCCGTGTTTGCGATCGTCTTCTCCGGCGTGGGGTTCTGATGACTGAAGATGACAACAGCTGTGGCCCCGGCACCGGCGAACTGACGCTCGACGGCAGCGTGCCGATTGTGGACATCAACGGCCTGTGGACCAAGTACGGCCGCACCGTGGTGCACCAGGACCTCAACCTGGAAATCGAACAGGGCGAGATTCTGTCCATCGTCGGCGGGTCCGGCACCGGCAAGACCACGCTGCTGCGCCAGATGCTGGGGCTGGAACGTCCCGCGCGCGGGTGCGTGAAGGTTTTCGGCGAAGATATCAGCGAAATCAACGCCGAGCAGTTGCAGCAGTTGCGCAACCACTGGGGCATGTTGTTCCAGCAGGGCGCGCTGTACTCGGCGCTGACGGTGTTCGAGAACATCGCCCAGCCCATGCGCGAACTGAAAGTGCTGCCCGAAGACCTGGTGCGCGATGCCGTGCTGCTGAAAATGAATATGGTGGGCCTGGGCCCGGAACAGGCCAACAAGATGCCATCCGATCTGTCGGGTGGCATGGTCAAGCGGGTGGCGCTGGCGCGCGCGCTGGCCCTGGAACCGAAGCTGCTGTTCCTCGACGAGCCCACGGCCGGCCTCGACCCCGACCTGTCCGAAGCATTCGTGGCGCTGATCAAGTCGCTGCACCGCGAGCTGGGACTGACGGTAGTGATGGTCACGCACGACCTGGACACGCTGTTCGCACTGTCCACCCGGATTGCCGTACTGGCTGAAAAACACGTGATCGCCCTAGGCCCGCTCCAGGACCTGCTCAAGGTCGATCACCCCTTCATCAAGGAGTTCTTCCTTGGCGACCGCGGACGCCGCGCGCTGGAAGCACTCGATGAAAAGACCAACAAGGAGCACTGATGGAAAACCGATCGCATGCACTGACCACCGGCTTTTTTACGATCACCTTGCTGATCGCGGCCATTTTGTTCGGCATCTGGTTCAACCAGGACCGCGTGGAGCGCGTGCCCTACGTGATCGCCACCACCCAGGCGGTGCCGGGGCTGAACCCACAGGCGCCGGTGCGCTATCGCGGCCTCGAAGTCGGTAAAGTGGGCAGCATCGCCTTTGATCCGCAGATGGCTGGCCAGATCCTGGTCACCCTCAACATCAATACCGATGCACCGATCACCCGCACCACGTTTGCCACGCTGGGCTACCAGGGCGTGACCGGCATCGCCTTCATTTCGCTCGACGACGAAAAAACCGGCTCGCCGCTGCTGGCCACCAATACCGACCACCCGGCCCGGATTCCGCTGCGCCAGGGCTTCCTCGACCAGGTGGAAAAGCGCGGCCGCGAAATCCTCACCCAGACCGAGGAAGTCACGCGCCGCCTGAACACCCTGCTCAGCCCCGAGAACCAGAAGATCATGCTGGCCGCCTTTGCCGACGTGAGCACCACCGCCAACAAGTACCGCGACCTGCCCGAAAAGCTCGAACCAACGATTGCCAAGCTGCCGGCGCTGGCCAACCACGCGCAAAGCACGCTCGACTCGTTCAACGCGCTGGCCACCGACCTCAATCGCCTCAGTACCAGCCTGCAGGCACCCGATGGGCCGATCCAGCGCGTCAGCGATTCGGTCGAGCGCATCACCACGTCGGTGGAGTCAGTGGCGGGCGGCCTGGAAATGGACACGCTGCCGCAGGTCAATTCGCTGTCGGACGACACCCGCGCCTCGATGCGCGCCGTGCGCCGCACCATGAACAAGATTAACGATCGTCCGCAAAGCCTGATCTTCGGCGCGCCCGGCATTCCGCCCGGACCAGGTGAAGATGGATTTGTCGCCCCGGCCAAATAAGGATCACCCGCCATGACCAATCTGCGCAACCGTTTTGCCATCGCCGCCCTGGCTGTCCTGCTGGGCGCCTGCGCCAGCAAGGGCCCCACCCAGGCCCACTTCGATTTCGGCCCGCTGCCGCAGCCGGCCGCTGTCACCGCCGGCAGCATCGCACCGATCATCGTGGCCGACATGACCGGACCGGCGTCGCTCGATTCGGAACGCATGCACTATCGGCTGCTGTACGCCGACGCGCGCCAGCAGCGGCCATACGCCTACAACCAGTGGACCGCCACGCCATTGCAGCTGATGACCCAGCGCCTGAAGGCGCGCATCGCCCAGTCGGGCGTAAAAGTGCTGTCCACCACCGATGCGGCAGCCGGCGCCATGCTGCTGCGCACGGAGCTCGACGACTTCGCCCATAACTTCGACAGCGCCACCGCCAGCAACGGCACCATCACGCTGCGCGCCTCGGTGTTCTCGAGCCACAAGCTGGTGGATCAAAAAAGCTTTACCCGCAGCGTGGCCGCCCCCACGGCAGATGCCGCCGGCGGCGCCCGCGCGCTGGCCGACGCCGCCGACGCGCTGTCGGGCGATGTCCTGGCCTGGCTGGCAACCCTGCCGGCGCCCAAATAATGGCGGAGAGACCGCCGGCACCAGCGCCCGCGCCCCAATTGCCGCCAGATCCAGTGGCCGCTGGCGCGGGCACTTCGGATCTGGCTGCGGCAGCGACGACTGCGACCGCAGCGCTGCCAGCCGATGCCCCGGTTCCGGCGGTCCCTTCTGCCACCGCTGCAACCGCTTCAACCGCTGCTGCCACGACTGCGCTGCCAGACGCCGGGCCAGGCGACGCCACAGGCGCCCCGGGTGGACAAGCGGCGGGAGCTCCAGCGGCGACATTTGCAGCGTCTGCTTCGCCCGGCGCCTTGCCAGCGCCAGGCGCCAAGCCTGGCCGGCGCGCCAAGAACCCCAAGCCGCCAAAGCCGCTGCCCACGCCCGTCAGCAAATCGTCACCACTGGCCCGCGCCGCCTTCCTGGCCTACCTGCTGCTGATTATTTACGCCAGCTGGTTCCCTTTCTCGGGCTGGCAGAACCAGGGCCTGTCGCCGTGGATTTTCCTCGAAACCTATACCATGCCACGGTACTGGACCAAGTTCGACGCCATTACCAACGTGGTCGGCTACATCCCGCTCGGCACCTTGCTGGTATACGCGCTGTACCCGCACGTGCGCAAATTCTTCGCCTTCTTGATCGGCGCGACGGCCGGGGTGCTGGTGTCGGGCACGATGGAAGCGGTGCAGACATTCCTGCCCACGCGGGTATCGTCCAACCTCGACTTCTGGACCAACTCCGCCGGCTGCACGGTGGGCGCGCTGATCGGCGTGCTGACCGTGCGCCGCCTGCTCGACCGCAGCCAGTTGCAGCGCCTGCGCCAGGCGTGGTTCGCGCCGCACGCCAGCCAGGGCCTGGTGCTGCTGGCCCTGTGGCCGCTGGCGCAGATCTATCCGCAAAACTTCCTGTTCGGCCTGGGCCAGATTTTGCCGATCCTGTCGGACTGGCTGTCGTGGGCAGCCGATGCCGAGATCGACCTGGCCAGCTATATCCGTCCAGACGTGGTGCTCACGGTAGAGCAATACTGGCTGTCGGAGACCATCATCACCGCCTGCGGCATGGTGGGCGCGTCATTGACGCTGCTGTGCCTGCTGCGCAAGCCGTCGCCGCGGGCGCTGCTGGTCGCGGCCATGATCGCCAGCGCCATCCTGGTCAAGGCGCTGGCGTCGGCGCTGCTGTTTGCGCCCGAGAATGCGTTCGTATGGATGACACCCGGCGCCGAAGGGGGCTTTTTGATCGGCGCCATCATGCTGGCCGGCCTGGGCTTCGCACCGCACGCGGCGCAGCGGCGGGTGGCGGTGATTACACTGCTGCTGGCCCTGGTGATCATCAACACCACGCCGGCCAACCCTTACTTCGTGGCGACTTTGCAAACCTGGGTGCAAGGCAAGTTCCTGAACTTCAATGGCGCAGCGCAATTCCTTGCCCTGCTGTGGCCGTTCTTTGCGATCTGGTTCCTGTGGCTGCCGTCCCATAAGCTCAACGCCGCCGGCCAAGGGCGGGTATCATAGAGGATTATGCCCAACCCGAGATACAGCCATGAGCGACACGCCATATTTCAAGCACCACGTTTTTTTCTGCATGAACAAGCGCGATGACGGCCGCAACAGTTGCGGCGATCACGGGGCCGAAGTCGCGCAAAAGCACGCCAAGAAACGCTGCAAGGAACTCGGCATCAACGGTCACGGCAAGGTGCGCATCAACCAGGCCGGCTGCCTCGACCGTTGCGAAGAAGGCCCGGTGCTGGTGGTCTATCCCGAAGGCACCTGGTACACCTACGTGGACAAGGAAGACATCGATGAAATCATCGACAGCCACATCGTCGGCGGCAAGGTCGTCGACCGTCTGAAAATCTGATCAAGAATATTCCCATGACCGTAGAAAAATTCACCCTGGCCGGCGCCGCCGGCAACATCGAAGGCGTACTCGACCACCCGGAGGGCGCGCCGCGCGGCATCGCCCTGGTGGCCCACCCGCACCCGCTGTTCGGCGGCACCATGGACAACAAGGTCGCCGTCACGCTGATGCGCACCTTCGTCAAGCTCGGCTACGTGGTGGCGCGGATTAACTTCCGCGGCGTGGGCAAGTCCGAAGGCGTGCACGACCATGGCCAGGGCGAAACCGACGACATGGCGCAAGTCCACGGCTGGATGGTGGAAAATTTCCCCGGCCTGCCCGTCGCCTTGTCGGGCTTTTCGTTTGGTACCTACGTGCAATCGCAGCTGGGCCAGCGCCTGGCCGCTGCCGGCACGCCGGTCGAGCGCCTGGTGCTGGTCGGCGCCGCCGCCAAGAAATGGCAGATGGCCGACATTCCGGCAGACACCATCCTGATCCACGGCGAAAACGACGACACGATCCCGCTGGTGGATGTGCTGGAATGGGTGCGTCCGCAAGACATCCCGGTGCTGGTGATACCCGGCGCCGACCATTTCTTCCACCGCAAGCTGCACCATATCAAGGGCTGGGTCACCCAGCTGTGGCGCCGCCCTGGCGATGTTGCCGACTTGGAAACGGACGGAACCACGGCCGACTAAGCTTTTATAATGTCCGCTGCTTTTTTTAACTCTACACCGAACACGCCCATGAAAAAATTTATCGCGGCACTGGCCACCAGTGTGCTGATGCTGTCCGCCGCTGTGGCCCAAACCCTGCCGCCACCGACCATCGCCGCCAAATCGTGGCTGTTGCTGGATGCCACCAGCGGCCAGATCATCGCCTCGCAGGACCCGAACCTGCGCATCGAACCCGCGTCGCTCACCAAGATCATGACCGCGTATGTGACCTTCGCCGCGCTGCGCGACAAGAAGATCACGCTGAACCAGATGGTCAACGTGTCCACCCGCGCCTGGAAGGTCGATTCGAGCAGCTCGAAGATGTTCATCGATCCGGCCACGCCGGTCAGCATCAGCGACCTGCTGCACGGTTTGATGATTCAATCGGGTAACGATGCTGCCGTGGCGCTGGCTGAGGCAGTCGCTGGCGACGAGTCCGCTTTCGTGGTGATGATGAACAAGGAAGCCGAGCGCATGGGCCTCAAGTCCACCCGCTTTGCCAACCCGCACGGTCTGCCAAGCCCGGACAATTACTCCACCGCGCAAGACCTGTCGGTGCTGGCCAAGCGCGTGATCCTCGACTTCCCCGAGTTCTACAAGATCGACTCGGTCAAGAGTTTTACGTACAACAAGATCACCCAGCAGAACCGCAACCGCCTGCTGTGGCTGGACCCGACCGTGGACGGCATGAAGACCGGCCACACCGAAGCGGCAGGCTACTGCATGATAGCCTCGGCGCGCCGTCCGAACGGCACCGGCGAGCGCCGCCTGATCACCGTGGTGCTGGGCACCAACTCCGATTCCACCCGCACGCAAGAGAGCCAGAAGCTGCTCAACTGGGGCTTCCAGAACTTCGATACCGTCAAGCTGTACTCGAAAGGCCAGGCGATTGCCACGCCGGAAATCTGGAAAGGCTCGAAGAGCGAAGTCAAGATCGGCTTTACCAACGACGTGCTGGTCACGGTGCCGAAGGGCGTCGCGGCCAAGCTCAAGCCCGTGCTGGAGCGCAAAGACCCGCTGGTCGCGCCGCTGGCGCAGAACAGCCGCGTCGGTTCGCTGAAGATGATGGTCGATGGCAAGCCGCTGCTGGACTTGCCGGTAGTCGCCCTGGAAACCGTGGAAGAAGCATCGATCTTCGGCCGCGCCTGGGATTCGATCCGCCTGTGGATGAAGTAATCGTCGCTTGGCACCATACAGCCCGCGCAAGCGGGCTTTTTTATGCATCTATTGGAAAGAATTTATGAGCCACACCTGCCCTGCCATCACCACCAGCCCCAACGGCCTGTCCCTGTCGCGCATCGTGGCTGGCATGTGGCGCATGAATGAATGGGGCATGTCGCCGCAGCAGCGCCTGACCCTGGTCGAACAATGCCTGGAACTGGGCGTAACCAGCTTCGACCACGCCGACATCTATGGCGGCTACGAGGTCGAGGCCACCTTCGGCGCAGCGCTGGCCATCAAACCCTCGCTGCGCGACCAGATGCAACTGGTGAGCAAGTGCGGCATCAAGCTGATCAGCCCGGCGCGCCCGGATCACACCATCCAGCACTATGACACCAGCGCCAGCCACATCATCGCTTCGGCCGAGCACTCGCTGCGCCAGCTGGGCACCGACCACCTCGACCTGCTGCTGATCCACCGTCCCGACCCGCTGATGGATTTTGACGAGATCGCCGGCGCGTTTGCGCGGCTGCGCCAGGATGGCAAGGTCAGGCATTTTGGCGTATCCAACTTCAGCCGCCACCAGTTCGAGTCGCTCAACCGCCGCATCGCGCTGGCCACCAACCAGGTCGAGTTTTCGCCGTTGTGCCTGGCACCAATGTTCGACGAGACCTTCGACGGCCTGCAAGACCTGGGCGTGGCGCCGATGATCTGGTCGCCGCTGGCCGGCGGGCGCCTGTTCAGCAGCGACGAGCCGGCCGCGCAGCGCGTACGCGCCAAGATCGCCGAAGTGGCCAACGCGCTGCAACAGCCGTTTTCCAGCGTGGTGTTCGCGTGGATCATGCAGCTGCCAAGCCGGCCGATCGGCCTGACCGGATCAAGCCGCATTGCCGCCATTGCCGAAGCGGTGCAGGCCACGCAGTTCAGCCTGTCGCGCGCGCAGTGGTTCGAGATCCTGCATGCCGCGCGCGGGCACGAGGTCGCTTGAGTTCAGGGACGCGCTGCCGGCTATCGAGGCCTACAGCACGTCCTCGTTCTGGTAGATGACTGGCGGCGCGATACCGGTCCAGCCGGTGCGCCATGCCAGGTTGAGCGCCAGCGTGCCGACGATGTACACCAGGAAGAACAGCACGAAATAACTGGCCTTCAACCACACCAGCAAGCCCACGTTGATCAGTAGCGCCACGACCAGGCCCGCGCTCATTTTCTGCTTCGAGCTCGGGAAGCGCACCGTGGACACCATCAAACTGCCCACCACGAACAGCAGCGCGACGATCCCCGCCGCGTGCAGGATGGTCGTCGGCCGTTCGGGCCAGGCCACCACCACGGCCGCCACGCAGGCGGCGCCGGCGGTGATCGGCATGCCGACGAAATAGCGCGGATCGGTACGGCCCACGCTGACATTGAAGCGCGCCAGCCGCAAGGCCCCGCACGCGACAAAGAAGAAGCTGGCGATGCCGCCGGCGCGCAGCAGGGTTTCCGAGTCCAGGCCCACGTGCACGAAGCCGTAGCAGTACAGCAACAGCCCCGGCGCGCAGCCGAAGTTCATCACGTCGGCGATCGAGTCGAGCTGCATGCCAAACTCGGACTGGGTATTGGTGGCGCGCGCAACAAAACCGTCGAGCGCATCGAACACACCGGCCAGCACCAGCAGCACGGCGGCCAGGCGGTAGTCGGCGGGATTCCCATCGAGCGCATTGTCGACGGAAATGACGATGCTGCCGAAGCCGCAGGCGATCGACATCAGGGTCACCATGCTGGGCAGGGCAAATTTGGCGCGGCGCATGCGCGCCTGGTTGGTAGGTTTCAACTGGTCATCCGAAAATGCCGGCAAGCGGCGGGTCAGGCGCAAGCTTACCATTGTCGTTACCAGGTCTGGCACCCGGCACGCAGCCTGGTGTTTACTGCCCGCGCAAATCGCGTGCTTCGCGCAGGAAATCTGGCATAGAATCGGCGGTTAAGGTCCGCATCGAACGGACCTACTTCAGGAGTAGAAGCCATGCGTACCATCCGTCCCCCGTCGTTGTCTGCATCCCCCGCCCTGCTGGCGGCAGCCGTGTTTACCGCGCTGCTTGCCGGCTGCGGCGGTGGGGGTGGTGGCGAGAGCAGCGCCCCCGGCGCGGTTGTGACCGCCCCGCCCGAACAGACCGGCACCCCGACCACGCCGGCGGTCCCCTTCGACGCCCCTGCTCTCACGGGCAATACCGCTACCGACGGCTTCAACTGGTTCAACTACCGGCGCGCAATGCTGGGACTGTCCGCGCTGACGCGTAATACCACCATCGACACAGCGGCACTGGGGCATTCGCAATATCTGCGCCTTAATAACACCATCTCGCATGACCAGGTTACCGGCCAGCCCGGATTTACCGGCATCAAGCTCACCGACCGCCTGGCGGCGGCCGGCTATACGCTCGGCGGTCGCTGGGCTGTCGGCGAAGTTATCTCGGCCGCCAGCAATACCTCGGGCCACTTTCATGCGGACGAACTGATTGCGGCCATTTATCACCGCTTTGTGATCTTCGAGCCTGTGTTCAAGGAAATCGGCACTGGCGCGGTGACCGCCAACGGTACCTACACGTATTTCACAGCTGACGTGGCCGCTAACAATGGCCTGGGCTCGGGTTTGGGTGCGGGCAAGATCGCCGTCTATCCGGTTGCCGGCCAGACCGCCGTGCCCACCAATTTCTTCAGCGACCGGGAAGAGCCTGATCCCGTGCCCAACCAGGACGAGGTCGGCTATCCGATCAGCGTCCATGCCGACAGTGGACGTTCTGGCAACCTGACCGTGCAGAGCTTTACCGTGGCCCCGCGCGGCGGTGCGGCGCTGACCACCCGCCTGCTTAGCCACGCCACCGACGCAGCCACCGGTAGCACGGTGGCTGCCATCGTGCCGCTCACTGTGCTACGCGGCAATACGACCTACGATGTCAGCTTCCGGGGCGCGGTACACGGCGTGGCGGTGGCGCAGGACTGGTCTTTTACCACCCGCTGATATGCCAACCACCAACCTTCCCGCAGTCGCGGTGCTGGAGGTCGAGACCGGCCTGCAGCAACTGATGGGCGACCACGACCTGTACCGGCAAATCCTGCGCCGGTTCCGCCAACGCTACCAGGACAGCGCCGAGCAAGCCCGCACCGAGCTGCTCGCCGGCGACGCCATCTCGGCCCAGCGCACCGTCCACACCCTCAAGGGCGCGGCCGGCATGATCGGCGCGCAACAACTTTACCTGCTGTCGATGGCGCTCGAACCGCTGTTCGCCGGCCCGCCCACGCAATGCATCGGCCCGCTGGTGCAGGTGGAACAGGCGTTGCGCGCGCTGATGGTGACCATCGATGCGGAACTGGAAGCGGCGCAGACTGGCGCGTCGGTGCCGCCTGCCGCGCCTGCGGTAGCGGCTGCGAGCGCTACTACTGCCGGCGGCCCGCCCGAAACCGGCATGCTGGTGCAACACCTGGCGCGGCTGCTGGAGGAAGGCGACGGCGCCGCCATCGACGTACTGGAGCGCTCGGCCAGTGTGCTGGCGGCCGGGCTGGGGGTGGAAGTATTTCAGGAGGTGACGGAAGCGGCGCACCAGTTCGATTTCGAAGGGGCGCTGGCGGCGCTGGAAGGAGCGAAGGGCAAGCTCAGCGCGTAAATTCCTTTTCTTCATCGAAGGCGTCGGCGCATTCCTTGTCGCAGAAGCGGCGCACATTGTCGAGCGGCCGGTCGCAATACCAGCACGCGCCCTTGGGCGGCAAAGCTTGCCGCGTGCGCAGCGCTGTTTGAGGCGCTGACGCAGTAGCGCTGGCACCCGTGCCGTCGTCCGGTACGCTATCTTGTGTCGGTTCCACGATCCCTCCCTATCAGGCAGTGCTCAGGCTTGCAAGATTACTTTAGTGGAATATTTTCACCCATGACAATCCGCAAGGTGAGATACATTCAGCCAGTATGCGACCGGTAAATCATAGCAGGATAGTCGCGGCAGTTATACGGGTCGGCAAGGCAAAAATTGGCTGCGCCCGAACAAATTCTCCCCCCCTCATAGGGAAGAAATATTTTTTAATGAAAACGTTGGAAATGATAGTCGCCAACGTACTACAACAGGATCATGCCCATGAAGTTACGCCATCTCATCCTCAGCCTGGCCGCTGCGCTCTCGACCTCCAGCGCCCTGGCGGCACCGGCCACCTGCCAGGGCACGGCGCCCGCCGGCGACCTGACCGCCACGCGCATCGCGGCCGCCAACCTGACCGGCGCGGGCCAGGGACTGTACGAAGGGCCGGTGTGGATTGGCGATGCGCTGTACTTCTCGCACTTCACCTTCGGCCCCGGCTTCCCGTCGCGCATCCTCAAGCTCGACGCCAGCGGCAAGGTCAGCACCGCGATTGCCGACAGCGGCAGCAACGGCCTGGCGGTGGATGGCCAGGGCCATATCATGGCCGGTACCCACAAGTACAAAAGCGTGTCGCGCTTCACCCTGGACGGCAAGCGCAGCGACGTGGCCGGCAAATACCAGGGCCAGGTTTTCAACTCCCCCAACGACCTGGCGATCGCCGCCGACGGCACCATCTACTTCAGCGACCCCGCCTTCCAGCGCGACGCCGCACCCGGCGGCCAGGACAAAACCCGCGTGTACCGCGTAGCGCCCGATGGCGCGGTGACGGTGGTGGAAGATGGCCTGGTCAATCCGAATGGCGTGTCGCTCTCGCCTGCCGGCGACGTGCTGTACGTGAACGGCATGGCCGGCAAACAGGGCGTGCTGCGCGCGTACCCGATCGTCAGCGGCAAGCCGCAGCAGGGACGCGACCTGGTCAAAGGACTGGGCATCCCTGATGGCATGGCCGTGGACTGCCAAGGCAACATCTACGTGACCGAACACGCCGACCAACGCTTGCGCGTGTTCACCCCTGCCGGCAAGCAGATCGCCACCATCCACGTCGATGCGAACGTGACCAACGCGGCATTTGGCGGGCCTGACGGCAAAACCCTGTTCATCACCGGCGCCGGCGCAGTGTGGCAAGTGCGGCTGGGGATCAACGGCGCGCCGTATTGAGCGACGCCGCCTGTTAGGCCGGCGGCAGTAAGAAGCTGCTATTTCCCGATACAGAACCGCCCGAAAATCACCCCGAGCAAATCATCGGACGAAAATTCGCCGGTGATGCTCGACAGCTGCACCTGCGCCAGGCGCAGTTCTTCGGCAAACAGGTCGAGCGACTGGTCGTTCTGGGCCGCGTGTTCGCCAGCGCGGGCCAGGTGGACGCCGGCGTTTTTCAGCGCGATCAGGTGGCGTTCGCGCGCCAGGTACAGCGACTCGCCGGTTTGCTGCCAGCCGGCGATGCGCAGCAGCTCCGCGCGCAGCAGGTCGATGCCGGTTTTTCCGTTGGCCGACAGGTACACGTGGGTGGCGTCCGGCATCACGTCCGCGCTCGGCTTGTGGCCCGATAAATCGATCTTGTTCCAGATGCGCAGCACCGGCACGCCGTCCGGGAAAGCGGCGACGATGTTTTCGTCGGCGCGGGTGGGGCCGTGCGCGGCGTCGAGCAAATGCAGGATCACGTCCGCCTTGCCCACTTCGCCCCAGGTACGCTCGATGCCGATGCGCTCGACCACGTCCACGGCTTCGTCATCGTTGCGGATGCCGGCGGTGTCGATGATGTTGAGCGGGATGCCCTCGATCTGGATGGTTTCGGTCACCTTGTCGCGCGTGGTGCCGGCAATCGGGGTGACGATGGCGACTTCATTGCCGGCCAGCGCGTTCAACAGCGAAGACTTGCCGACGTTGGGCTGGCCGACCAGCACCACGTTCAAGCCCTCGCGCAGCAGCGCGCCTTGAGCGGCCTGGCGGAACACGGTTTCCAGGGCGGTGACGATGCCGGCCAGCTGGCCGCGCGCGTCCGATTTTTCCAGAAAATCGATTTCTTCTTCAGGGAAGTCCAGCGTCGCTTCCACCAGCATGCGCAGGTTGGTGACGCCGCCGACCAGGTCGTTGACGGTGCGCGAGAACGCGCCCGACAGCGACTGCGACGCCGACTTGGCGGCCGCTTCCGTGGAAGCGTCGATCAGGTCGGCCACGGCCTCGGCCTGCGCCAGGTCGAGCTTGTCGTTGAGGTAGGCGCGGCGCGTGAATTCGCCGGGCTCGGCCAGGCGCAGGCCCAGTTCGGCGCCCGCCTCGAGCACGCGCGCGAGCAGCATCTGCAGCACGACCGGACCGCCGTGGCCTTGCAGCTCCAGCACGTCTTCCCCCGTGTACGAGTTCGGGCCACGGAACCAGATGGCGATGCCCTGGTCGATGATGGCGCCGTCCGCCTGCCTGAACGGGATGTAGGTGGCGTGGCGCGGTTGCAAGGTGGTGGCGCCGAACAGCGCAGCAATCAGCGGTTGCAGGTTCTTGCCGGAGGCGCGCACCACGCCAATGCCGCCGCGTCCCGGTGCGGTGGCAATGGCGGCGATGGGGGAAGAGTCGAGGTTCATGGTGTCAATTGTAGAGGATTAAAAAAAACCCGCGATCAACGCGGGTTTTTCCAGGTGACGGCAGTTAAGCCTTGGCAGGTTCCGGCACCGAGTATTTCTTGGTGATCACCCATTGCTGGGCAATCGACAGCACGTTATTCACCACCCAGTACAGCACCAGGCCGGACGGGAAGACAAAGAACATCACCGAGAACACCAGTGGCATGAACAGCATGATCTTCGCTTGCATCGGATCGGCAGGCGCCGGGTTCAGCTTGGTGGTGATGAACATCGAAATCGCGTACAGCACCGGCAGGATGCCGAACGGGTCATGTTGCGACAGGTCGGTGATCCAGCCGATCCACGGTGCGCCGCGCACTTCCACGGCCGCTTGCAGCACGTAGTACAGCGAGATGAACACCGGCATCTGGATCAGGATCGGCAGGCAGCCGCCCAGCGGGTTGATCTTCTCGGTCTTGTACAGCTCCATGGTGGCCTGGTTCATCTTGGCCGGGTCGCCCTTGTAGCGCTCGCGGATGGCCTGGATCTTCGGCGTGACCAGCTTGATCTTGGCCATGCTCTTGTAACCGGCTGCGGACAGCGGGAAGAACAGCAGCTTGATCAGGATGGTGAAGGCGATGATGGTCCAGCCCCAGTTGCCGAGCACGGCGTGGATATGTTCCATGACCCAGAACATCGGCTTGGCGATGATGGCCAGCCAACCGTAGTCCTTGACCAGCTCCAGGCCCGGCGAGACCGGCTCCAGCAGCTTCGAGATCTGCGGGCCCGAGTACAGGCGCGCATTGTTGCTGATGGTGGCGCCTGGCGCCAGCGTGCCGAGCGGCTGCTTGACGCCGATGCCGTACAGGTTGGTGCTGATCTTCTCGGTGGCGATCTCGTGCATCTGCTTGTCTTGCGGGATGAACGCCGAGACGAAGAAGTGCTGCGAAATGGCGATCCAGCCGTTGTCGGCGTGGGTCACGTGGTCTTGCACCATCGGTTTGCCGGTTTTCTCGGCTTCCTTGGCTTCTTTTTCCAGCGTGTCGAACTTCAGTTTTTCGTACTTGTTCTCGGCCGTGTACATGGTCGGACCGGTGTAGCTGCTGCTGAAGAACGAATCGGTGGCCGGCTTGTTGCCGTCGTGGACCAGGCGCATGTACAGGGTCGGATTGACAGGCACGGTACCGGTGTTGGTGACGTCGTGTCGCACGTCGACGACGTAATCGCCGCGCTTGAAGGTAAAGGTCTTGGTCAGCTTGACGCCGCCCGACTCCGATTCCAGCACCAGTTGCACCTGGTTACCATTGTTGAGCATGCGCGCGCCAGGCTTGGCGACGAACGGGCTGGTGTGGTTAGGCGCGCCGGGAGCGTTGATCAGGCCGGTCTGGCCCAGGTAGGTCTTGTTGGTGCTCGAGTCGATGTCGAACAGCACGACGTTCTTGCCGTTGTCACCGGGCTGGCACCACTTGAACCAGCCGAAGCAGCCGTTGAACCAGCCTGGGTGGCTGTTCTCCTTGTAGTTCAGCAGCTCCAGGCGACGGATCACGCCGCCCTGGGTGTCGATGTCGGCACGGACCACGTCGGTGGTAATGGTGATCAGCTCGCTCTTGAAGGGCGCAGCAGCGCCGTCGACTGCGGCAGCGCCAGGCACGGCGCCAGCGGCGGCGGCAGCATTGGCAGCGGCGGTGGCAGACTCGGATTTCTTGGCGTCGGCAACCGGCGCGGTCTTGGCCGGCGGTTGCGGGGCGAACATGGACGGCTGGCCGGTCGACACCATCCAGTTGTTCCACAGAACGACCAGAGACACGGCGAAGACGATCCACAAAATGGTACGTTTATTGATATCCATTAGGTACTTATCAGGAGTGGTTGCAACCGCAAGCGGTCGATGAAGAAGATGTCGGGTCGGCCGGCGGCACCGGATCGAAGCCGCCCTCGTTCCAGGGGTGACAGCGGCATACCCGCTTGGCAGCGAGCAGGCTGCCACGGGCGGCGCCGTGAATCTGCAGCGCTTCCAACGCGTAATTCGAGCAACTCGGGTAGAAGCGGCAACGCGGCCCCAGCAGTGGACTGATGGCCAACTGGTAAGCGCGCAGCAGGAAACGAAGCAGACGGGTCATGGTGGGCTAAGCTGGGGGCGGCGTTGCCGAAGGCAAGGCCTGCGTTGCACCGGGCACGGTTGCCACCACGGCCGGCGGCCGGCCGATCCGGGCTTGCGCCGCGAACAGCCGCGTCAGCTCCACGCGCAACTCGGCCTTGAGCTTGGCCGTAGTGGCCGGCCCATCCTTGCTATTGACCGGACGCGACAGGCGCACCACGCAATCGATGGCGGGCAAACCGGTAGTACGGAACAGCTCGCGTGTAATGCGCTTGATGGTATTGCGGGTGACAGCACGTGGCGCAAAGCGCTTGGCCGCCACGACGCCCAGCCGCGCATGCGGCAGGTTGTTCGGACAGGTGTAGAGCACGAAGTGCGCGCTTTTTTGGGTAGGGCGCAAACGAAAAACGGATGAAAATTCATCCGTTTTAACGATACGCCGAACGCGCGCGAAGTCGTGTGAACCTTCGCCTGTCGAGCCGCTTGAAATACAGCTTTCCACGCGATCAGCTAACAAGCAGCTGGCTTATACAGCCAGACGCTTGCGGCCTTTGGCGCGACGCGCGTTCAGCACTTGGCGGCCGCCACGGGTAGCCATGCGTGCGCGGAAGCCGTGGGTGCGCTTACGGCGCACAACGGATGGTTGGTAAGTACGTTTCATGTTGGTCTCGCTTAAAGCAGAAAAAAATGCAAAATCGGGTATGACAGCCCGTCAGTTTTTGGTGCCAATGACACTTCGCGCACCCATGCCAACGCTACGGCACAAGCTGGGTCCATCTCATCGCCCGCAATAATCCACGCTTACTCCATATTGACGTTCAAGTGAATAAACACGGAATACGGGCGGGGAACCCTGAATTATCAGCATTTTGATCCCCCTTGTCAACAACTGACGGCGGACTTTGGCCGCGCCGGCAGGTTCGCAAACGCGAAAAAACGCGTTGCGCCTGTGGATAACTTGTGCGGACGAGAGTAGAATAGCGCGTTACGTGTGAAAAACTTCGAAGTTGCCCACACCTTTATCCGCAGAATACGCAGTAAGAAATCACCGTTGTTTTTGTTACGACGCTCTTACTGCACACCCGCTGCATACAGTAAGAAACGACAGTCGATTTCATGGAAAATTTCTGGCAGACCTGCTCCGCCCAGCTAGAGCTGGAGCTGACGCCGCAACAATTCAGTGCCTGGATCAAGCCGCTCATCCCCATCGATTACGAGGCGGGAAAATTGCGCGTGGCCGCGCCCAACCGGTTCAAGCTCGACTGGGTGAAAACCCAGTTCGCCAGCCGCATTACCGCGCTGGCCAGCCAGTACTGGGAACAGCCGACCGAGGTGCAGTTCATCCTCGATCCGCGCCTGTCCGCGCCGAAAAAAGCCACCACCACGGTCGCTCCCGTGCCGGACCACAACGGCGGCGTGCCCACCGGCGGCTCGCGCATGGCCACGGCTTCGGGCTCGTCCCTGCACGACCCGGTGCCGTCGGTGCCTGAACTGCCGGCCAGCGCCCCGCCGCGCCGCGAGCAAAGCCGCATCAACACCGACCTGACGTTCGACAGTTTTGTCACCGGTAAGGCCAACCAGCTGGCGCGCGCCGCTGCGATCCAGGTGGCCAACAACCCGGGCGTGTCGTATAACCCGCTGTTCTTCTACGGCGGCGTGGGCCTTGGTAAAACCCACTTGATCCACGCCATCGGCAACCAGGTGATGGCCGACCAGCCCGGTGCGAAGATCCGCTACATCCATGCGGAACAGTATGTTCGCGACGTAGTGACCGCTTACCAACGCAAGGGCTTCGACGACTTCAAGCATTACTACCACTCGCTGGACATGCTTTTGATCGATGATATTCAATTCTTCGGCGGCAAAAGCCGCACGCAGGAAGAATTCTTCTACGCGTTTGAAGCGCTGATCGCAGCCAAGAAGCAGATCATCATCACGTCCGACACTTACCCGAAAGAAATCACGGGCATGGACGACCGCCTGATTTCGCGTTTCGACTCCGGCCTGACGGTGGCGATCGAACCGCCGGAGCTGGAAATGCGGGTGGCGATCCTGTTGAAGAAGGCAAAACAGGAAGGCGTGACCTTCTCGGACGACGTGGCGTTTTTTGTCGCCAAGCACCTGCGCTCGAACGTGCGCGAACTGGAAGGTGCACTGCGCAAGATCCTGGCGTACTCGCGTTTCCACGGCAAGGACATCACCATCGACGTGGTAAAGGAAGCGCTCAAGGACTTGCTGTCGGTGCAGAACCGCCAGATTTCGGTGGAAAACATCCAGAAAACCGTGGCCGACTTCTTCAACATCAAGGTCGCGGACATGTATTCCAAGCGCCGCCCGGCCAATATCGCCCGGCCGCGCCAGATCGCGATGTACCTGGCCAAGGAACTGACGCAGAAAAGCTTGCCGGAAATTGGCGAACTGTTCGGCGGGCGCGACCACACCACCGTGCTGCACGCGGTGCGAAAAATCGCGCTGGACCGTACCAAGAACCCGGAATGCAACCACGAGCTGCACGTATTGGAACAGACACTGAAAGGCTAGAAACAGCCCGAAACAGCGGGGTCGATCCCGGTCCGGGGTCCGACCCCGGACTGACCGCACTACGGGGTGGCTAGCGCAGCAAATTGGCATTATGATTCAGTCAATCGGCACACTGCCAACCTTGTTAAAAAATTACATATTTACTACTGAGGACTATCTATGCAATTGGTCAAAACCACCCGAGACACGCTTCTCCGGCCACTGCAGATCGTGAGTGGTATTGTCGAGCGTCGGCACACTATGCCGATTCTGGCCAATATCCTCATCCGCAAAGACGGCGAGAACGTTTCCTTCCTGTCCACCGACACGGAAGTGCAAATCACCACCAACGCCGCCATCGGTTCCGGCGCTGATGTGGCCGGCACCACCGTGGCCGCCCGCAAGCTGCTCGACATCTTGCGCGCCCTGCCCGAGTCCGGCGACGTCACGATGACCCTGCTGAACAAGCGCCTGACGGTGCAAAGCGGCAAATCGCGCTTCGCCCTGCAAACGCTGGCTGCCGAAGAGTTCCCGACCGTGCAACAGGCCGAGACCTACAGCGCCAATGTGACACTGCCGCAAAAAACCCTGAAGCACCTGTTTAACATGGTGCACTTCTCGATGGCGCAGCAAGACATCCGTTACTACCTGAACGGCCTGCTGCTGGTCCTGGACGGCAACAACGTGATTGCCGTGGCCACCGACGGCCACCGCCTGGCCTTCTGCCAGGTCGCCACCGAGCAGACTTTTGCACGCCAGGAAGTGATCATCCCGCGCAAGACCATTATCGAACTGCAGCGCCTGCTGGAAGAGAACGACGAAACCGTCCAGCTCGACATCGCCGGCAACCAGGTCAAGCTGACCTTTGCCGACATCGAGCTGATCTCCAAGCTGGTGGAAGGCAAGTTCCCGGACTACACGCGCGTGATTCCGAAGGGTTACACCAACGAATTCACGATCGGCCGCGATGAGCTGCTGCGCTCGCTGCAGCGCGCCGCCATCATGACCAGCGATAAATTCAAGGGCGTGCGCTGCATCATCAGCCCGGGCGTGATGAAGATCAGCTCCACCAATGCCGACCAGGAAGAAGCAGTGGAAGAACTGGAAATCGATTACGGCGGCGACAGTGTCGATATCGGTTTCAATGTTACTTACCTGCTCGACGTGTTGAACAACCTGAAGTGCGACCAGATCAACGTCGCCCTCGGTGATTCGAACTCGTCGGCACTGATCTCGATTCCCGACAACACCGATTTCAAATACGTTGTCATGCCGATGCGTATCTAAGTTTCAACGCAATCAAGGCCGATGCGCGGCCAACACCGCGCCATCACCAACGTCATTCCCGCGCAAGCGGGAATGACACCGCAGCCCCAGTAACACGTTACATAGAGAAAGCAGTCAATGTCCGCTATTCCAGAAGAGATTCCAGCACCAGTACCGGCCAAAGTCGAAGAATACGGCGCCGCCTCCATCCAGATCCTCGAAGGCCTGGAAGCGGTCCGCAAGCGTCCCGGCATGTACATCGGCGACACCTCGGACGGCACCGGCCTGCACCACCTGGTATTCGAAGTGCTGGACAACTCGATCGACGAATCGCTGGCCGGCTACTGCACCGAGATCCACGTCACCATCCACTCGGACAACTCGATCTCGATCACCGACAACGGCCGCGGCGTACCGACCGGCCTGAAGATGGACGACAAGCACGACCCGAAACGGTCGGCGGCCGAAATCGTCATGACCGAACTGCACGCCGGCGGCAAGTTCGACCAGAACTCGTATAAAGTTTCGGGCGGCCTGCACGGCGTGGGTGTGTCCTGCGTGAACGCGCTGTCGAAAACCCTGAAACTGACCATCCGCCGCGACGGCAAAGTCCACTTCATGGAATTTGCCCGTGGCGTGCCGGTGGACCGCGAACTGGAAATGCGCGACGGCGTGGCCGTCTCCCCGATCAAGGTCATCGGCGAGACCGACAAGCGCGGCACCGACGTCCACTTCTGGGCCGACGAAACCATTTTCGGCAACGTGGAATTCCATTACGAAATCCTGGCCAAGCGTATCCGCGAACTGTCGTTCCTCAATAACGGCGTCAACATCCGTTTGAGCGACCAGCGCACCGGCAAGGAAGACATCTTCGCCTTCGAAGGCGGCACCCGTGGCTTCGTGGAATACATCAACAAGGCCAAGACCGTGCTGCACCCGACCGTGTTCCAGGCCACCGGCGAACGCATGTCCGATCAGAACACCAATATCTCGGTGGACGTGTCGATGCAGTGGAACGATGCCTACAACGAACAGGTACTGTGCTTCACCAATAACATTCCGCAGCGCGACGGCGGCACCCACCTGACCGGCCTGCGCGCGGCGATGACCCGTGTCATCAACAAGTATATCGAAGAGCACGAGTTCGCTAAAAAGGCGAAAGTGGAAATCTCCGGCGACGACATGCGCGAAGGCCTGACCTGCGTGCTGTCGGTCAAGGTGCCAGAACCGAAGTTCTCGTCGCAGACCAAGGACAAGCTGGTGTCGTCCGAAGTGCGCGGCCCGGTCGAAGAAATCGTCGCCAAAACTCTGGCCGACTACCTGCAGGAAAAACCGAACGACGCCAAGATCATCTGCGGCAAGATCGTCGAAGCAGCGCGCGCGCGCGAAGCGGCCCGCAAGGCCCGCGATCTCACCCGCCGCAAGGGCGTGATGGACGGCCTGGGCCTGTCGGCCAAGCTGGCCGACTGCCAGGAAAAAGACCCGGCCCTGTCCGAACTGTACATCGTCGAGGGTGACTCCGCAGGCGGCTCGGCCAAGCAGGGCCGCGACCGCAAATTCCAGGCCATTTTGCCGCTGCGCGGCAAGGTACTGAACGTGGAAAAGGCGCGCTTCGAAAAGATGCTGTCGTCGGAACAGATCACCACCCTGATCGCCACGCTGGGCACCTCGATCGGCCCGGACGAGTTCAACGTCGAAAAACTGCGCTACCACCGCATCATCATCATGACCGATGCGGACGTTGACGGCGCCCACATCCGCACCCTTCTGCTGACGCTGTTCTACCGCCAGATGCCGGAACTGGTCGAGCGCGGCCACATCTACATCGCGCAACCGCCGCTGTACAAGGTCAAAGCCGGCCGCGACGAGCGCTACCTGAAAGACGACGCCGAAGAAGCGACGTACATGATGAACGTGGCCCTGAACACCGCCGCCCTCACCCCGCGCGAAGGCGCCAACCCGATCGTCGGCGAACCGCTGGCCGAACTGGTCCGCCAGTTCAACCTGGCCAACGTCATCATGACGCGCCTGACGCGCGTGATCGACCGCGCCGCCCTGACCGCCATCATGACCGGCGTCACGCTGAACCTGGACACGCTGGAACTGGCCGAAGTCTCGGCCCGTGCGCTGCAGGACAACATCAACGACATTGCGATCAAGGTCACGGTGCGCTCGGACGAACTATCCGAGAAGCACATGCTGTGGATCGAGCGCATGCACCACGGCAACGTCAAAGTCAGCGCCATCGACGCCGACTTCGTCCAGAGCGCCGACTACCGCGTGCTGGCCGACGCCGCCGCCACCTTCACCGGCCTGCTGGGCGAAGGCGCCTACGTACGCCGCGGCGAAGGCGAACGCACCAAGGAATCGGCCGTGACCGACTTCCACCAGGCCATGGGCTGGCTGCGCGACGAGGCCGAGCGCGTAGTAACCAAGCAGCGCTACAAAGGTCTGGGCGAGATGAATCCGGATCAGCTGTGGGAAACCACGATGGATCCGACCGTGCGCCGGTTGTTGAAGGTGCAGATCGAGGATGCGATTGCTGCAGACCAGATTTTCACCACGTTGATGGGGGATGATGTGGAGCCGCGCCGGGCGTTTATTGAGAATAATGCGTTGCGGGCGGGGAATATTGACGTGTAAGTACCGCAAAGCTGTGGCATTGAAGGCGCTCTGTTGAGCGCCTTTTTTTATGCGTCGACAATTACCCCCCCCTCTCCAATCGTAGTTGAGTTCGCCTATAAATTAATCGAACTCATTTACAGATGGTAAAGTGATGCCTTGGATCAATTGATCACTAGGCATCGCGCTCGGGAGTGGCATGGAATTTTATTGGGTCAATATCGGTGCCACTCACAGGACGGTCATTGATCAGCATTTTCTGTGGGCGCCTAAAAGCTCCGTGAACAAAGTCGGTAACGAAGTCACCCGTCTTTACTGGGATAACGTGGGCAAGGTCCGGCAGGGCGATATCATCTTTTGCTGCTACGACCAACGCATCAGTTTTCTGGCCATTGCAGACGGCGACTCGTACACCGAAGAGCGCCCGATGACCAGGGCGTTCCAGGAGTGGGATGCGGTGGGCAATCGCGTCGATGTCCAGATTGTCGAACTTGACCGCAAAGTTCATCGCGATGAGATCTCCACGGAGTTTATTGCGAGGTTCAATAACCGAAGTGCACCTTCCTTGTTCAGTAACCAGGCGACGCTGAACCAGATATACATGGCGCATTTGCCTGCGGATGCGGGAATGTATCTTCTTCTTGCGGTTAACCAGACCGCCCGCTGCGAGGAGGCGTTCATCAGCTCAGGGACGACTGAACCCGCGAAGCTATCGGCCACGACCCGCGAAGCCTTGGTAATGTCCCGTGTTGGGCAGGGCAGGTTTAGGGCAGACCTGATCAAGAGATGGAATGGCCGCTGCGCGCTGACTGGTCTGCAAAACGTGAACCTGATGGTGGCGTCGCACATTAATGCTTGGGCCCTGTCGAATAATACTGAGCGTCTCGATGTTGAAAATGGGCTTTTATTGGCACCGCATATTGACCGGTTGTTTGATCAAGGGCTTATCTCCTTTTCGGGGAAGGGGACGTTACAGATATCTCCCATGCTCAACGGCGAAGATCGGGTCATCTTTGGCCTAGATCGATTCAAACAAATTGACGCGTTAACTACGGAAAACTTTTCTTATCTTGAACGTCATCGCAGGCGGTTTAATTTCATTTAACCACCATAAAGCTAGATCCTGCCCTTAGCGTCCAAGTGCGAAGCCCCTCACTACGTTACCATCTCCATCTAATTCATAATTTCGAATATGATAAGTTTCTGCGTGTTCAGGATTTTGAGGTCCTTTTAAAATGGGCTATAAGGAAGAAATTAACGCTGCTCCACAAGCCGTTTTATCTCCGTGGTATGCAACCATCTTTCCCCTATGAAGTCTATCACTGGATGAAACCTCAATTGGGAAATTTCCTTTGCACTTTGGGCATTGTGTCATGTCGCCATTAACAGCAATAGACTTTCCCAAAGCTTTAAAATCGGTGCACGCCGAGATCACTTTCCCCCCATGAGATGTTGCGTCTCCAATTCGGATAACACCACGGCCACTGTTATCTTTCATGAACGGCTCCCAGCCAAATATAAAAGTTATAAAAAATAATATTAATTAACTTAACCAGCAAAAGGTTTTTCATTGCCGAAAAATATCCGACGATACCGCCAATGTCCTGTGGCCTCAACGAATTGCTTGCGGAACCCAGCCATAGAATCATGCACATAATTATCAAAAAACGACGCTAATTCTGGGACTATACTTTTCTCTGATGTTATAATTTTTCTTAATTCTGGCGCTTCATCCTCGAGTGCAAGTTTCGTTACCTGCGTTCCATCACGGTCATAGGGTCGCTTTTGAACTATCGAAATTTTCGCGTAGGCCAGGTAATTTTTTATAATATCTTCGTCATTACAAAATTTAATATTTCCAGCCATCAAAAATGCCTTCTCTTCTTCTTTGGCTCTCTTAAACTGAATATTATCTTGATACTTCAACCGTGTTTGCCAACGCCAGACCAAATAAGGCAACATCCACTGCCCTAAAGACCGTGGAGTTTCAGCTAATATTTCTATAAATTTCTCATACGATTCCAGTAATTTCTTATCGATTGCGAAGTTTGCTTGACCATCTTTACCCAGCCGTTCTCTTGAAAGTGGAACGCCTCCCGCTACCGCGCAATCGAACATATGGTTGAGGGGAATTTGAGAGAGTTTTTCGCTGTCATCTGGGGACACCCCTAGCTCGCCCGGTGCATACCCCCCTCCTATATCGCTATGCGATCCTGGATAGCAAAATTCCAAACAGTTAGAGGGAAGCGAATCACCAATCAAAACAGTATCAAGTGGGAAATTTTTACGCAACTCGTGCATAGCGACCAAATGCAAACAATTTTCCACTTCAGGTAAAATTTTCATGGCTTCGACCGTTGCCCAATTTGAATGTCCTCCAGTTGACCCCGATTGATCATTTTTTATTCCCTCCCATATTCCAACAGACGCTACAGTATCCATCAGTCCCAGAAATCTGAATCGAAACGGTATTCCCGCTAACTTTGCGTCAGATAACACGTCTTTCATCCAATGGCAAAATACGCGAGCCTCAGCTGCGCCTCGGGAAAAGCCGAAAACGTCGACGGATATTTCACATATTTTTGGAACGGTATTTTGCGTCATTCTGAGCGAAATATTTTTTAGACATACTTTTAAAAAGTCTTTAGTTCGTAGTCTTGCTTCCCCATCAGTTAGACTGGTATCAAGATTAAGTCTATCCAATAATTTCTGCTCGATGAATCCTGGTGTAGCGTGACAGAGTGCCCTCAAGGTCGCAGGGGGAAACATTATGGTATTAAACAACGTTTTATGTAAAGCATCCACAATACGTAAAATTGCAAAAACGATACGTGAATCTCCTCCGTCTCCGAAAGAGCCACCGAAATATCGCTCGGTTTCTTCTCCTACCAATGGAAAAGGTGTCCCCAAGCCTGGAATATATATTGAATATTTACCTTGCGCAGGTACACTGGGATAAGTTTCATATAGTCTTGCCACATTTGAATGGCTCTTACTTAATTTATGCAAGTTCAGATTATTTCCTGTACCGTCGAAAAATATTCCTATTTGCAGTATAGTTTGACATAATGAAATGTCGACATATTTTTTTAGTGAAGGTGACTTTATTTTTTCTTTCGGCGCATTTCTTGTCACTTTAAAATTTACTGTTTTTTCTCTCATTTCCATGGGTTTCTCCGATTTACTATTTCTTTTTTTTCAGCATCAGAAAATATTTCTTTTACACGCTCTCCAGAAGTTGCATTAGTACCCCCCGGAAATTCACCATAGGGGACCGGATGCAAAGAGCTAAGAGGAGAATGTAGTGAGGGAAATATTCTAACCTTGGCTTCAGAAAAGAAATGCAAATATAGATCGCCAGTTTTTTCATATTTTTCAATAGGTACCTGTGCAATATATATTCCACGCAAAGTGACACTTGAAAAATCACCTGCTTCAATCTCACTGCGATCTTCTTGCGACCAGTCCTCAACTTTCCATCTCACTTGAACACTTAATCCAGGTCGCCAAACTTTAGGGATCATTACGCAACAAACTACGCCCGACCCACCGCCCTCCCGTTGTATACCTGATCCACCATATTTGTTTATGTAAAACTCTGGAATGCTATAGTTATAGCCCAGATGATGCACCCCTAATACAGAAACCGCAACTAAATCTATTTCCTTTGATTCTAATTTATTTTTATTGAGAATAGAAATTGAAAAGCAGAATATTAAAATCGCCAGCGCCCCAAAAAATATTATCTTCACAACAAAACTTTCGAGAGGTAATCTTTTATAATTTCTTCCAATTCGCCACATATCAATTCCTCATCACGTTGATTCAATATTTTATTTAACGCGGGGTGGTTGAGCAACCACCCCTGCGTTTTAAAAACGAAAAGTGTGAATAAAACGAGCTGGACGTTCTCTAAATGCCCGGTTGACAACCAAATATCACGTGCTTTTGATGCGTATTCATAAGCCAATAACTTCGAGAAACTTTTTAGAAAATTTGGCCATGCATTATCAATATTCATCAAAAGTTGATAAGCGCCCATCGAATTTTTCACTGCGCTTATTTGTGCTTTACTTAAAATTAATGGCGTTACAGATGGCGACCGCAACCGGCTCATAGGCAGATCTAATAATTTTCCGGTTTTTCCATGAATTTTCCAGCTTTCAAATGGAGTTATAATCGATGCCCATTGTTCCTCTTTAAGAAAATTGGCAAGTTCACTAATAACCAAACAATCTGAGAACCTTAGCGTCAGCTCCCGATGATCTTCCGTTTTTACATAAATGAATTTTTGAAGATGCCGTTGTAACTCTTGAAGTGTCAGATTAGTATCAATAAAAGATATTCCCAATTGAGGAAACATAGAATTCACCAAATCCATTACTATTGATATTTTATTGCTTGAATAAGCGCGCTCTACATCTATCAAAATGGGAGTTACCGATATTGCTCTCTTATCATATATTGTTCTCAACCATTTAGAATTATTGTTTTTCCTTATCCAATAATTGTTTTTTTGATGGCCAATCAATGTAGTGTCAATCAGTATGTAGGTAGACGCCATTTTTAATTGCCTGAATTGGAAAATGGAGCGTGTGACTGTGCCGCAATTATCAGACACGGGACACATATTTTATGGATAACTTTATTTGCACCAAAAGAAATTTTCCTGTTTTTCCCCGGATGAGTTTGGTGATCTGATGCATAAATTTCGTGGGCGCCGCTAGTGTAGCCTTTAATGCCATCGGCACTCAGTTCCAATTCTGTGCCACCGCCATTTATCCTTACCCCCTTCTTAGCATTAATTATTATCCAATCTGTATTGCTTATTATTTCCACAACTTTCTTGGCCAAGATCTGCAATTGATCTTCTTGTGCTTGTATGGCCACCTGGCCACTAGCTGCCGTGATTTTTATTCCACCATCGTTAGCGAACAGGCTCATGCCGTGTACAGAGCGTAAAGAAGTAGTATCTCCCGACGATAAAACCGTAGCGGCACCACTAACGACATCGACAGTAGTCGCGGCACCCAATGCAATATTTTTTGAACTTGCGCAGATAACTCCGGCAGGCCCGCTCAACGCAACAATGGGCGCACCATTTTCATTAAGGTTTTTCAAATTCTCGATAAGACGTGGAAGCTCTCTATTCTTTGGCAAATCTCCAGCGTGCACAACTGCCTGCTCATTCAACTGAGAATCAAGTTGCAGCAAGCCCTCTGCTACACTAATCATGGCAGAGCGTTCAAGGTGAATCCCGCTATTCGGATCGCCGGGTTCTGCAGTAATTAAAACGCCTTGGATACCTCGTATTGCTGCGCTCATATCACTGCGAAGCTCCACGCCAGCTCCGCGCTGCAAGGCATGCCCTTCAGATCGAAGCTGAGGCAACCAGCCTAAGTTAAGCTGGCTGAAACCATGCCCACTGGCCAACTGTGCACTAATTTCTCCATTCGTATCGTCAAATCGCAGCTGATTAGCACGCCCTCCATTAATCTCCCGACTCTTGATCCCGGAGAGGTACCGATTGCCCGGCAGATTCCCACCCTCACTCAACGCCGGCGGCTCCGCCATCTGGTTATAAAGCTGCCCCACAATCACCGGCCGATCCGGATCCCCACCCAGAAAATTCACCAGCACCTCCGTCCCAACCCTCGGCAACCCCACCGTCCCGCACTGCTGCAAACTCCCCGGCCCATTCCCCGCCCAGTTCGACGCCACCCGCACCCACGCCGAATCGGCCTCCGTATCCGACGCCCCCGCGCCCCCAGCCGCTTCGTGGTCAACCGCTCGCGTGCCGGGAAAGCGGATCTTCACGCGGCCCAGCTGGTCGCAATGCACCTCCTCCCCCGCCGGCCCCACCACGATCGCGCTTTGCATCTGCGCGGTCGGCAGGTCGGTGCGGACGTCGTAGGTCGGGACGATGTTCACGCCGCGCCGCACCGCCGTGAACTGGACGTGCATGCGCAGTGGGCCTGATGCGACGGCATCTGCCTCCTCGCGCGAGAACGGGAAGTCGGCCGATGCCGCCCCCCAGCGGCTGCGGGCGAACAGCCGTTCCACGCGCGCGGCGAGGGCCTTGGGCAGGTTGTTCTGGGCGTGCACGCGCAGTGCGGTGATGACGAAGTCGCGCTCTTGTTCCGCGTGGCCATCCACTTCCGGGTGCTCGGCCAGCGTGAAGTATTCGCCGGCGCAGAAGTCGCGCACGCTGCCTTCGCCGTGGAAGCATTTCGATTCGTAGTCGTGGCGGCTCATGCGCAGCTGGCCCAGGCGGCACAGGTCTTCGTTGTCGTCGCCGGCGTGGGGCATCAGCACCTGGTAGTCGTCGAGGGTGGCGGCCAGTTCGTTGCCGTGTACGCCCTGGTCCACGCTACTAACAGCATCGGCGGTCATGAAGTCGCGGCCCTGCGGGTTGCGGTAGTCCCAGCTGTGGCGGGTGACCACGCCCGGCTGCAGGGTGCGCACCGCCGTCCACGAGGTGATGGCGTCGCGCTCTTCGGCGGCGCTGTCGCGGTGGTAGCGCACGGTGCCGGCGGCGTTCTGGCGCAGGCTGTCGGCGTTATTGAACAGGACCAGCGTGTGCATCGGCGCGTCGCCATCGCTGGTGCTGCGCACGTACCAGCCGATGCCGCGCCGCGCGAGCAGGCGGCGGATGAAGGCGGCGTCCGATTCGTTGTGCTGCATCGTGAATTCGCGCCGCGGATACTCGCGCTGGGCGAATGCTTCGTCCACTTCGTGCGCGAAGCTGGTGCCGAGGATGGGACTTTTGTGACGCCACTCGTTGAGGATGCGCTGGACGATCTCCACCTCGTTCATGTCGCGGAAGACGCGCGTGTTGGTGCGCTTTTCCAGGATGGCCAGCGCGTCGCGCAGCACCAGCTGGTAGCTGGCCAGGCCGCCGTCGCTGTCGCCGGCGGCAGCTTCGGTGACGATGCCGCACACGGTGCGCAGGCTGCCAGAGTCGGTAACCAGTTCCAGTGCGGCCGGCACGGCGATCATCTGCTTGAGCGGCAGGTGCGCGCTGCCGGATACGCACAGTATGCGGTACTCGATGCCGCCGCACAGCGCCTCGGTGCCGGTCACGCGTTGCGGCAGCAGCATGTCGTCGTTGATCCCGCCCGGCAGGTCGAGCCGCAGGCGCAAGGGCCGGTTGCTGGTCACCAGGTCCTTGGCCAGGCCCATGAAGCTGAAAAAGTCGTTGTCCACTTGCGCTCCTCAGGTATGCAGCAGGTACATCAATTCTTCGCGGTCCGGTTGTGCGGTGTGTCCAGCCTCGTCATCCACCAGGAAGGCGTCCACGCCCAGGCGGCTGGCGCCGTCGAGGCGCGGTGCGCGCAGGGCGCTGCCTTCGCGCACCAGCCACACTTCCCAGGTCATGCCGGCGCCGCAGTGCAGACCGAGCATCGCGGCCAGTTGCGCGGCGTCCACGCCGCCGGGCAGGAAGCGTTCGTAGGCGCTTTCGGGCAGCGGGCCGAGACGCAGGCGCACGCGCGCGTCGCAGCCGTAGAGGCGTTCTCCCAGCAGCACGCCACTGCCCAGGTCGACGTTGGCGCGGCCCAGCTGCGCCTGGTGTTCTGCCTCCAATGCTTGCCACTGGCCGACCAGCTGCTGCACCGCGAACGGAACCTTGAAGTATTCGGCATACATGCCCGCCATCTGCGGCGCCGACACGCTGCGGCTGCGGATCTGCATGGCATAGCGCGCCAGCGTTGCCGGCTGCACGCCGTCGCAGGCGGGCACGCCGGCCAGCGCCAGCAGCATGGCCAGAAAACTGTCGTCGTCGTCCGGCCCGTCCATCGCTTCGGGCCGGTGCCTGGCCCAGGCCTGGTAAAACAGTTCGGTCGCGCGGTGCGACAACAGGTCGAGGAAGGCGCGCGGACCGCCATCGTTGTGGCTTTTTTCGTGGCGGTTGACGCACTGGCTGTAGTGCAGCGGCAGCACGCCCTGGCTGCCCAGCATGCCGATGAAGGCAGGCGTGAGGCGGATGCGGCCATCGCCCTCTGCGCCGATGTTCTCGATCTGGTTCGGCGGGAACGCCAGCGACAGCCGGTTGCGGTAGCGCGGTTGCGGCAGGCGCGCCTGCGCCAGCAGCCGCACCGCCTGGAAAAATTCAAAGCTGTGCGGTGCGGCCATCAGTTCGGCAATCACGCCAGTGTCAGCGCTCCGTTGCGAGGCAGGCATCGCAGCAGCTCCTTTCCGTCCGGGTGCGACAGCACCACCAGCTGGGTAAAACTGTTGAGGTGGACATGTAGGCCGAACACGTGGTCGAGCAGTTGCGCAAAGGCGTGGATGCCGGTGCCGGCATACGCTTCTTCATCGAGCCACACGCACACTTCCACGCCGCGCAGCCAGGCAGCGCCGCGCTCCTGCTGTACCCACGCGGTGGCCGGCCGGTGCGACAACGCGGCAATGCCGTCGATCTGCCGCTGCGAGACCACGCTGTCGGCGCGCGCGTACAGGCGCAGCATGGCGGCCAGTGCAGGCAAGCCTTCCTGCGTGAGCGAGCGGTGATTCAGGGCCAGGTGGGCGATCAGGCCCCACTGCTGGTTGGCGCCGGTCGGTTGCCGGTACGACTGGGTGGGGCGGCGCAGCAGCCGAATCGGGAAGCCGCCGGACTGCGTTTCGGTCACCAGGTCGCCGCCGGCGCGGCCGTACGGCAGATCGTGCGGCACATTGCGGTTGGTGCAGGTCACGCGCACCGACGCGGTGCCGTCGTCCACCTTCAGCGGCGAGAAATCGCGGTCCACCAGCGCCAGCGACATGTCGTGGCCGGCGCCAATCGATGCCAGTTCCTCGTCGCGCTGCACGCGCCAGTAGTTGCCCTGGTTGCCGGCGTGGCCCAGCGCGTAGTACGGCAGGAATTCGGTGACGGTGCTGCCCTGCGGCGTCTTGCGCAGCAGCTGCACCGAGTCCACGCTGTAGATGTCGCAGGCGTGGCCGGGAAGTTCGTCGGGCGCCAGCGGATAGCTGCTGCGGCGGTGATTGATGCGGATCGGCGTAGCCGGCTGCGCGAACAGGTTGACCACCGGCGTGCAGCCCAGCACCAGGTTGTCGGCGGTGAGGGTGCGCAGCAGGCGCGCCACCGGGTCGTCCGGCCGCACGTCGGCCAGCGCCAGGCGCACGGTGACGCTGGTGCAGCCGGGCGGTGCGCCTTGCAACAGCGCGGCCAGGTCGAGGTCGAAAAAGTCGAACTTGTCGGCAAAGGCGAAATACTCGGACAACAGGCGGTAGGCGCCGTGTTCCGATGGGGCTGACGGCAGCAGGGCCTCGTCGTCAGCGAAGCCCACCGGAGTCACCGGCACGCGTTCCAGCATCGACCACTGGTCGCCCGCCTGCACGCAGGCGCAACGCGTGCGCATGAATAGCAGGTCGCGCACGGTGGCGCGCAGCGACGCTTCGCCGTCGATGAACACGCGCAGGCGGTCCAGCTCCAGCGCGGCCAGGGCGCGGTTGGACACCGTGCTCTCGATGGTGATGCAGATGGCCGATGCGGCGTCCGGCGGCAGCGGCAAGGTGGCTGGCGCCTGCAGGTAAGGCTCGAACCACACAGCGCCGATGGCGACCGGCGCGATCGTCACATCGTAGGCGGTGCGAAAGCGGCAGGTGACGGCGCCGCGTCCCTGCGACTTCATCGCGGTGCCGCGCGGCAGGGTGGTAACGCTGTTGATCTGGTTGGCCTTGGTGCCGAAAAAATCCGCGCGGGCGATAGCGCAGGCCGGCATGGGGCGCAGCAGGTGCGGGTACAGCATGCCGAGCAGCGCTTCGGTGAAGTGGGCGTAGCCGTCGTCGAGCAGCTTGGCAGTGCGGGCGTTGAGCAAGGCGGCGCCTTGCAGCAGGCGTTCGATGTGGGGGTCGGCGCAGGTTTCGCCGTGGAGTTGCAGGCTGCCGGCCAGCTTCGGATAGCGCGAGGCAAACTCGGCGCCGGCACGGCGCAGCATGCCCAGTTCGCGTTCGTAGTACGGCAGCAGTTTTTCCATCGCAATATCCTCGTGACGCAGGAGGTCAATGATGGCATTGCTACTGCCAGGAAATTTTGAGGTAAAACAATCTTCCCTGATGGAAAAATAAGCCGCTGCAACTGCGACGCAAATGCAAACGCCCCTGGCGGCAAGGCCAGGGGCGCAGGTCTCGTGAAGCTACGGGATTACTTGGTCACGCGATCCCAGCCCTCACGCACCGCATCCTTGAACTTTTCCCAGCTCGACTGCGGGTGATTCGACTCCCAGCTGCTGCGCAAATCCGGTTCCGCGCTTTCCCACGGCTTGTCCTTGTAGCCGGGGTTGCCGGCCATCGATTCGCCGTAGCGGTAAGCCGGGTCGTAGTCCTGGAAGGTGCCGCCAGTGTACGAGTAGGTCTTCTCCCAGTGCGAGCGGAAGTAGGCCGGGTCGCTGGCGCTCTCGTCGCCGCGCAGGATGTTCAGGCTGTCCTGGTTCGGCGTGGCCACGTCGCGCGGGTAGATGCGCATGCCGCTGCGCTGCACGGTCGGTTCCACCGAGATTGGCGGCGCCAGGCCTTCGATCACCGGTGGCAGCGCCTCGCCGCGCTGCAGCGAGCCGGTGGTGGCCAGCTGCTCGGTGCGGGCGAAGTCGACCGCTTCTTCGCGCGGACGGATGCCGTGGTATTCGGGCACGGCGGTCTGCTGCGAGTTCAGGGTGGTCTGCTGCATGCCGGTGCCGCTGCGGCTGAGCATTGCGGCGTCGGCACCGGTCCAGCCGCTGGCGCGCCACATGGTTTCGTGCTCGTCGATGTCGATCGGGTTGAAGTCGTCGATGATGTCGGCTGCGCGTTCGGCGGTTTCCTGGCTGGTGGTATTGATGGTCAGTACCACGTGGCCGCGGTTCAATGCTTCCGCATAGATGCTGCGGTCCGCGTGCTCGCGGCCCAGCAGGTCGCTGAACATGGTCTTGATGCTGCCGAGGATGGATTCGTCATCGTTGATGTGATGGGTGCCGGCAACGCCGACGGAATCGCTCACACGGATGGTGTCGCGGTCATAACCGCTCAGTATCAGTTCGTCCTTGGCACGGTTGGCTTCGGCACTGGTTTCGAAAACAGCTGCGAGTACGTGTGTCATGATGGTCTCCCTGGGTTTAGACGCATGAGGTCGGTTGCAATACCAGTCTACGTGTTACGGCTTGAGTTTAGCGCTCGTTTGCCAAGAAGTAAGCACGTTTTAGATCACGCAGACGGGCTTGCAGATCTGCACCTTCGCTGGCGCGAAGGCGCCATGTGTTATGCCGTCAGCAGTTGTTGCTGCAAGGCCTTATTGAACGCCGGAATGTCGTCCGGCTTGCGGCTGGTGATCAGGTTGCCATCGACCACGACCTCGGCATCCTCCCACGCCGCGCCCGCGTTGCGCAGGTCGCCTTTCAGGCTGGGCCAGCTGGTCAGCTTGCGGCCGTCCACCAGGCCGGCATCGATCAGGGTCCACGGACCGTGGCAGATCGAGGCGATCGGTTTGCCGGTGGCGCCGAAATCGCGGATGAAGCCGATCGATGGTTCCGACAGGCGCAGCGCGTCCGGGTTGGCCACGCCGCCCGGCAGCACCAGGGCGTCGTAGTCGCCGGCGTTGGCGTCTTTCACGTCGCGTTCCACCGCGAACTGGCGCGAGGCCGTCAGGTGCTCGAAGCCCTGCACCTGTTCGCCCTTGGCTTTCGGCGAAATCAGCGTGACCTCGGCGCCATGTTCTTCCAGGAACTGGCGTGGCTGTTCGTACTCGACCTGTTCGACGCCGTCGGTCATCAGGATGGCGATGCGCTTGCCGGACAAGCCGCCGTTGTTGGGCATATTCATGAAGTCCTCCGTGAGTGGGATAGGGCCTATCAAGATGCCACGCTCTACCCGCGATGCCTGTGCGGGGACGAACATTGCGGCGCCTTGCGCCCATCTTGCGGCCCCTGGGCCGCTATAATCGCGGGATGTTCATGCTTCATGGAAAAACCATGCCTGTACGCCTCCCTGCCCTGGTGTCCGCCGCGCTGCTGGCCTGCGCGTTGCCGACGGCTGCGGCAGGCGAATTGGTCATGGTGGCGCCGCAGGAATCGACCATGCCGCTTGCCCGCTTCGAGCATGGCGTGCTGGCGGGCGGCATGCTCAAGGACGTCGGTGACGCACTGGCGCAGCGCCTGGGTCGCCATGTGTCGTACGTCACCGCATCCAACAAGGACGTCAAGCCGCTGCTGTCCGACGGCCGCGCTGACGTGCTGTGCCACGTGATGCCGGCGTGGATCGACGGCGACTACCAGTGGACCTCCCCGCTGTTTCCCGATGCGGAAGTGATCGCCGGCCAGCGCGATGCAAAACCGCTCGCGTCGCTGAAAGACTTGCGCGACAAGCGCGTGGGCACGGTGGTCCACTACCGCTACACGCGCATCTCGCAGGTGCTGGGGCCGCATTTCATGCGGGTCGATGCGCCCACCATGGAGCTGAACCTGCAAGCGATGGTCAAGGGCACGGTGCCGTACACCATCCTCAGCGAAACCACGCTGGCCTACCTGCGGCGCAACAACACCGCCCTCACCGTGCAGACGCAGCTGGTGTTCGCCGCCTTCAAGACCCACTGCGCGGTCTCGCGCAAAAGCCGGGTGCCCTTCCTCGACATCAACAACGCGCTCGACGACATGGCGCGCGAAGGAGTGATCGACCAGATCGTCGCCCGCTACCGCTAAGGCTGGCTGTTTTGACCTGGATCAAGGATTTTCATGCTCTGGATCAATAGACTTCTTCTCGTTACTTAATGACGATAAAAGAGGAAGTAAACATGAGCAAGCTGATTGCAGCAGCCGTATTGGCAACCCTGACCTTGAACATTGGCGCCGCGACGGCGCAAGAGAGCCCCTGGCAAGTGCGCGCCCGCGCGGTGTACCTCGATCCGGCCGACAAGTCGGCGCCGGTGGCGGGCGTGGGCGCGTCGGACCGTATCACCGTCAGCGACAAGACCATTCCCGAAGTCGATATCTCGTACTTCTTCACGCCCAACTGGGCGGCCGAGCTGGTCCTCACCTATCCGCAAAAACACGATGTGTACCTTGACGGCGGCAAGATCGGCACCTTCAAGCACCTGCCGCCGTCGCTGCTGTTGCAATACCACTTCACCAACAGCACGCCGCTCAAGCCCTACCTGGGCGCCGGCATCAACTACACGCGCATCTCGAGCGTGAACCTGCTGGGCGGCGGCGCCGACCTGGAGAACGACAGCTTCGGCCTGGCGGTGCAGGCAGGCGTGGACTACCAGCTCGACAAGAACTGGTCGCTGAACTTCGATGTGAAAAAAGTGCAGATCCGCAGCGACGTGTTCATCGGCGGCGCCAAGGCCAGCCGCGTGAAGGTCGATCCGGTGCTGGTCGGCGTGGGTGTCGGTTACCGCTTCTAAGGCCACTGCGCGTGGGCGCTATAATGGGGCATCCCGTTTGCCGTCAAGAATGGAAACACGCCCATGCGCAAGACACTGATCCTCCTGATGCCGCTGCTGCTGACGGCCTGCGTCGATGATTCCGCCTCGTACTTCGTCGATGGCAAGGCCGGCAGCCATGCGCTGACCGTGCACCGCGCCCAAAAATACTTCTGGAGTAATGTCACCACGGTCGAGCTGATCATGCAGCGCCTGCCCGACTGCATGCGCCGTTTCGAACTGACCGACCTGCCGGCCGACGAAGTGGAAATCGAAGTGCTGTCCGGCGGCGACAACGTCTGGACCCTGCGCTCGGGCAGCGAACTGTGGCAGGTGGAATCGCAGACCTGCACCATGTATCCCGACGTCAAGGGCAACGGCGGCGAACTGATCGGCGTGTTCCGCGACGACGGCGGCAAGTTCGTGTTCGAGGAGGCGGTGCTGGAGCCGGTCCCGGTTCCGGTAACCCCGGCACCAGCACCGGCGCAATAAGCTAGCGGCTCAGGGCAACGCGCTGCGGTACCGGGTGCGTACGCTTTGCCACCACGGCACCACCCTCCCCACCCAGCCTGAACCGGCTCACCAGCTCCGCCAGGTTCCCCGCCTGCTCCTGCATGCTGCCGGCCGCAGCAGCCGCCTGTTCCACCAGCGCAGCGTTTTGCTGCGTCACCGAATCCATCTCAGTAATCGCCATGTTGACGTGGCTGATCCCCGTGCTCTGCTCGCTCGATGCGTCGGTGATCGCCGCCATGATCTGCGTGACCTTCGAGACACTGGCCACCACCTGGTCCATCGTGGTGCCGGCCTCGGCCACCAGCGAGCTGCCGGCGCTGATGCTGTCCACCGACGAGTTGATCAGTTCCTTGATTTCCTTGGCTGCCGCTGCCGACCGTTGCGCCAGGTTGCGCACCTCGGAAGCGACTACCGCGAAACCACGACCCTGCTCGCCGGCGCGCGCCGCTTCCACCGCCGCGTTCAGGGCCAGGATGTTGGTCTGGAAGGCGATGCCATCGATCACCGAGATGATATCGACGATGCGGGTGGCCGAGGCATTGATGGTTTCCATGGTCTGCACCACCTGTGACACCACCTTGCCGCCCTGCGCCGCTACGCTCGAGGCCGACTGCACCAGGTGGTTGGCCTGCACCGCGTTGGCGGCGTTCTGGGTCACAGTGGAAGTCAGTTCCTCCATCGAGGCGGCCGTTTCTTCGAGCGAGCTGGCCTGCGATTCGGTGCGGGACGACAAGTCCATATTGCCGCTGGCGATCTCGCTCGAGGCGGTGGCGATGGTGTCGGCGCTGCGGCGGATGTCGCCGATGGTGTCCGACAGCCGCGCCTGCATGGCTTTCATCGCAGCCAGGATGCTGTCGTGGTCGCCGGCACCGGTACGGATCTCGGCGCTCAGGTCGCCTTCTGCGATGCGGCGCGCCACCTCGCCCACGTAGGCGGGGTCGCCGCCGATCGAGCGCCGCACGCTGCGGTTGACCATGCTGACGATTCCCCACAGCAGCGCGTACACGGCCAGCAACAAGCCGCCCGACCTGGCCAGCGAGGCGCGGAAGGCGCCGTCGATGTCATCGGTGTACACGCCGGTGACCAGGTTCCACTCCCACGGCGCGTAGCGCTGCACACGGCTGAGCTTGGGTACCGGCTCGGTCGTGCCCGGACGGGTCCAGTAATAGTTGACGAAGCCGGAACCCTCGGGCGAGGAGCCGGCCGCCAGGATGTCGCGGTACAGGTACGTGCCATGAGGGTCCTTGACGTCGCCCACGTCCTTGCCGTCGGTCTCGGCCTTGAACGGATTCATCAGCGAAACCGTGCCGCGGGTAATGGTGATGTAGCCATCCTTGCCGTAGCGCAGTCCCCGGATCAGTTCGAGCGCCTGCTTTTGCGCATCGTCCCTGCTCATGGCGCCGGACGCGGCCTTGTCGCCGAATTGCTTGACGATGGAGAGGCCGGCGTCGTCGATATGGCGCAGCTCGTTCTTGCGTTCCTCGAAGCGCAGTTCGCGCGTCTGAAAGGCGTGGACCACGAAGATCACGGTGATGCACAGCAGGCTGCACAGCAACGGCAACCACAGTTTTTGCTGGAACGACAGTTTGTTCATGGCAGGTCTCCTTTTTGTTTCTTTAGAGAACAAGAATACAGAAATGGTTCCTGTGCAGCGGATAAATAAAGTAGCGGTGTTGTTTAAATGCGAGGCTGCTGAAAGCCATAAGAAAGGTTGCTAGTAGGTGCACACGAGAAACAAAATCTGTCAGAATGGCGATAACCTATCTTAACAATTGTGCTTTTTATGAAACTCCTTCTGTCGACGGCGCTGGTGGCCTTGTGCATTTCATCCAGCCTGGCAGCCACGCCTGCATCGCAGATGGCGCAGCCGTCGCCGGCAGCGCGCCGCGCCATCGACAGCGCCAGCTGGCTGGCCCATGTGACCACCTTGTCGTCCGACCAGTTCGAAGGCCGCGCGCCCGGCTCGCCCGGCGAAAAAACCACCACCGACTACCTGCAACAACAGTTCAGGCAACTGGGACTGGCGCCCGGCAACCCGGACGGCAGCTATGTACAGGCAGTGCCATTGGCCGCCATTTCCAGCTATCCCACGCTCAGCTACAGCATCGGTGGCAACTCTACCCAGCTCAAGTTCGGCGACGACTACGTGGCCTGGTCGGCACGCCCGCAAAAGGAGATCGACGTCCATGGTTCCGAGCTGGTGTTTGTCGGCTACGGCATCCAGGCGCCCGCGTTGCGCTGGGACGACTACAAGGGTATCGACCTCAAGGGCAAAACCCTGGTCATGCTGGCCGGCGATCCGCCCGGCGTGAAGGAGTTCGGCACGGGCGCCGGCAGTTACTACGGCCGCTGGGCCTACAAGTTCGAGATGGCGGCACGGCTTGGTGCGGCCGGGGCGCTGCTCATCCACGATCCGAAAACGGCCGGTGCCTCGTACGAAGTGCTGCGCAACACCTGGACCAACGAAAACTTCTTCCTCGACAGCAGGGAACCGAACCCGGACTTTCCGCTGGTGCCGGGCTGGTTGCAGCACGACCGCGCCCGCACGCTGGTCAACGCCGCCGGTTTCGATCTCGACAAGCTGACCCGGCAGGCCGGCAAGCGCGACTTCCACCCGGTGCCGCTGGGCGCCACGCTCAATTTCACGGAAGTGAACGCCTGGCGCACGGTTGCCACCAGCAACGTGGTGGCGCGCATCGAAGGATCGGACCCGCAGTTGAAGCACGAAGTGGTGCTGTACAGCGCGCACTGGGACCATTTCGGCCTCGACGACACCCTGCCCGGCCCGCGCGCGCAGCAGATCTTCCACGGCGCGCTCGATAACGCCGCCGGCGTGGCTGCGCTGCTCGAAATCGCCAAAGCGTACCAGGCGCTGCCGGTGCCACCGAAGCGCACCATCGTATTCCTGGCCACCACCGCCGAGGAACGCGGCCAGCTGGGCGCCCGCCACTACGCGCGCCAGCCGCTGTATCCGTTAAAAAACACGCTGGTGAACCTGAACATTCACGGCCTCAACGTCTGGGGCCGCACCAGCTCGGTCCTGCTGCGCGGCATGGGCAAGTCCAGCGCCGACGACGTGGTAGCTGCCGTGGCGCGCCGCCAGGGCCGCACGCTGCGTCCGGAAGGCCCGCTCGAATTCGGCAACATCTACCGTGGCGACCAGTTCGAATTCGCCCGCGCCGGCGTGCCGGTGGTCGCCCTGGGCGAGAGCCCGGACTACGTCGGCCGCCCGCCCGCCTGGGGCAAGGACAAGCTGATGCGCTACCACGCCCAGGTCTACCACACGGTGCACGACGTGGTGGACCCGAAATGGGATTTACGGGGCGCGGTGCAGGACATGAACCTGCTGTTCGAGGCGGGATACCAGTTCGCGCAGGGGAAGGATGGGCCGGTGTGGCGCGAGAAGGCAGAGTTCAGGCGGTGAGGGTTGGGTAGAGGTCGTGCCATAGCGGATTGGACTGGTGGACCAGGTCGATCTTCCACTCGCGGCGCCATTTTTTGAGGTGTTTTTCACGGGAGATGGCAGCGTAGATGTCGGTGTGCTGTTCGTACCAGACCAGGCGCTTGACGTGGTATTGCTCCGTAAACCCGTGCGCCAATGCTTCCCGATGTTGCCAGACACGGCGGATCAGGTCGGAGGTTACGCCGATGTACAGCGTGCCGTAAGGTTTGCTGGCGAGCATATAGACGTAGCTGAGCTTTTCCATGCTGATTGGACGCCGCCACGACTCAAAGGTTCCATGGATCCCCGCATGCGCGAGGATGACGGATTTACGGTGAACGATGAGTCGTCATCCCCGCGCACGCGGGGATCCATAGACCAATACGGTACCCGTTACTTTACCCAGCAGTCGGTTTGTGCGCCGCCAGCAACCTGGCCGCAATCGACACCACCACCGGCGACTCCGGCCATTCATCCCCCGGCCCGAACCACCGCGCGTCCGCGATCTCGCTGTCATCGAGGCGGATTTCGCCGTCGAGGTAGTCGGCGGTGAAGGCGATCATCAGCGAATGGGGGAACGGCCACGACTGGCTGGCGAAATATTGCAGGTTGTGTACCCGCAGGCCCACTTCCTCGTACACCTCGCGATGCACTGCCTCCTCGATCGATTCGCCGGCCTCGACGAAGCCGGCCAGCGCGGTATAGCGCTTGTACGGCGAATTGGTGTGCATCGCCAGCAACACCTGGTCGCCCTTGCGGATCAGGACCATCATGGCCGGCGAGATGCGCGGGTAGGCCATCATGCCGCAGTTCGGGCACTTGTAGCAGCGCTCGCCCTGCAACTGTGCCATCGGGGTCGCGCAGACGCCGCAATAGCGGTGGGTGCGCGCCCATTCGGCCAGCTGGAAGGCGCGGCCGGCCAGTCCCAGGAAACCATCGTCCAGCACGCCGAACAGCGAACGCAGGCCGTGGTAGCCGTGCTCCGCGTCCGGCGCCAGCGGCGCGTCGAGCCAGGCCAGCTGGTAGTAAACGCCTTCCCACAAACCCAGCGCGTGGATGCGTTCGGGGGCAATCGGTAACGCCGCAACGATGACGGGCGCCGGCAAGCCCAGCGTGGCGTTGTTTAGCAACAACTCTCCGCGGTGGAAGACAAAGGTGCGCGGCGCGTCGGCCGCTTGCGGGCGGATCAGGGGTTCGAAGGTAGCGGGCGTAGACAGCATAAGGCGGGCTCGGTGACAGGCGGGGTCCCATCTTACCGCCTTTCAGATTTGCCCATCGCCATCCCCCGATCAGGCAGGGTTTTACATTGTTGCTTCACGGCCAAAATGTGACCATGTCCCTGCAGCGAAACGGTATGATAGGTGAACACTTGTGCCGTCTTTTTGTTACCTGACCCTGCCTTCATGACCACTCCTGACCCTGCCGCCGCCCCTACCGTGACGAACACCCCCGCCAGTGCGCTGGACAATGTGATGGCGCTGGCGGCGCAAGGGCGGCTGGCGATCGCCGACCTGTTCGCCGCAGCGGCGGTGCTGACCGAAAGCGGCCAGCCGCAGGTGGCCATTGCCCTCTACCGCACCTGGATCGCCCACAGCGACACAAGGCTGATCTATGCCGCCTGCTTCAACCTGGCGGTGGTGCTGTCCCAGACCGGCGACGACGTGGGCGCCGAGGCAGCCTTGCGCCAAGCCATCGCCAACAATGCCAATTTTGTCGAGGCGCGCCTGAACCTGGGCAGCCTGCTCGAGCGCACCGGCCGTCCCGATGCGGCGCTGGCCATGTGGCAATCGATCCTCGATGACGGCCTGGTGCCGGACATCAAGACCACGCCTGCGCTGTACGTGCAAACCCTCAACAACCTGGGGCGCCTGCTGGAAATCCGCCGACGCTACCCGGAAGCGGAAGCAATGCTGGCGCGCAGCCTGCACGTCGATCCGCAGCAAGCCAACGTGATGACGCACTGGGTGCACCTGCGCCAGAAGCAGTGCGCCTGGCCCGTGTACAGCGGCCTCGAACACATTTCGCAGGCCACCATGCTGGAGGGCACGTCGGCGCTGGCCATGCTCAGCGCGTCCGACGATCCGGCCATGCAGCTGGCCGCCGCGCGCCGCTTCGTGGTGGAAAAGGTCAACGCCGCCGTCGCCCCGCTGACCGGCGAACACGGCTACGACCACGCGCGCCTGCGCATCGGCTACCTGTCGTCGGACTTTTGCTCGCACGCGGTCTCGATCCTCACCGCCGAGCTGTACGAGCTGCACGACCGCAGCAAGGTCGAGGTCTATGCCTTCAGCTGGAGCCGCGAGGATGGCTCGCCGCTGCGGGCGCGCGTGGTCAAGGCCATGGACCATTACATCCGCATCGACCACCTGACCGACGAGCAGGCCGCACGCACCATCCGCGCCCACGAAATCGACATCCTGGTGGACCTGCACGGCCTGACGCTGGGCGCCCGGCCCAACATCCTGGCCTACCGGCCGGCGCCGGTGCAGATGACCTACCTGGGCTTCCCCGGCAGCACCGGCCTGCCCGGCATCGACTACGTGGTGGCGGACGAATTTTTGATCACGCCGGAGATGGCCGAGCATTTCAGCGAAAAGCCGCTGACCATGCCCGACGCATTCCAGATCAACGACCGCCAGCGCCCGATCGCGCCCACGCCCACGCGCGCCAGCGTCAACCTGCCCGACGACGCTTTTGTGTTCTGCTCGTTCAACAACAACTTCAAGTTCACCGAGGAGATGTTCGCCAGCTGGATGAACATCCTGCGCCGCGTACCGAACAGCGTGCTGTGGCTGGTGGCCGATTACCCCGAAGTGCGCGAGAACCTGTGGCGCTATGCGGAACAAGCCGGCATCGCCCGCCAACGCCTGATCTTCAACAGCCGCGCGGTGCCGGCCGAGTACCTGGCACGCTACCAGCTGGCCGACCTGTTCCTCGATACGTATCCGTTCAACGCCGGCACCACCGCCAGCGACGCCCTGTGGGCCGGCCTGCCGCTGATTACCCGCACCGGGCGCACCTTCTCGTCGCGCATGGCCGGCAGCCTGCTGCGCGCAGTGGATTTGCCGCAGCTGATCACCGACAACCTGGCCGACTACGAGGAACTGGCCGTGGCGCTGGCCCACGACCCGGCCCGCATCGCCGCCATGAAACGCCAGCTGGCCACCAACCGCCTCAACTGCGCGCTATTCGACAGCCCGCGCTTCGTGCGCAACTTCGAGGCGGCCTTGCAGCGCGTGGCCAAGCCGGCCGCGCCGCGCCTGCCCGCGCCGGCGCACGCCGTACGTCCCTCGCCGGAAACCGTGCCGGCAAGGCTGGACCAGATTCCGATCATCACCGTCTCGCACAATGCGCCGCAACAGATCGACACCTTGCTGGCCAGTGTGCGCCGCTTCCACAGCAACCGCGTGACCATCATCGACGGTTCCAACCCGGACGTCGCCGAGCGCATCCGCGCCATCGCCGCCCGGTACGACAATGTCGAGTTCATCGCTTTTGGCTACGACATCGGCCACGGCCCCGGCCTGGCCTGGGCCATCGAGCACCTGGGCCTGTCGGGCGAGGCGCTGCTGCTCGCCCCCGACGTGGAGCTGGTCAACGATGGCCTGCTGGCGGCATTGCACGCCGAACTGGCGCCCGGCATGTATGGCGTGGGCGCGATCCACGCGGTCAACGAACTCGGTTATGCCCGCCCCGACGGCGCCGTGCGCTACCTGGACCCGGCCTGCCTGCTGGCCAACCTCGACGTGGTGCGCCAATGGCCGCTGCCGATCAAGCACGGCGCGCCGCTGATCGCCGCCATGCTGGCCCTCGACCACGGCGGCAATCCGGACCTGATCAGGCACCTCGACTGGGTGCGTGCCGATCTTGCAGGCGGCGCCGGCGCCCACACGCCCCGCTTCCTGCAGCGCTCCGCTGCCGGTACGGTAAAGCCGGTCCTGGCCCACCACTACGACCTGCCCGGCGCCGCCACCACGGTCAATGTCGACCTGCTGCAATTTGTGCCGGTAACGGCGCGCAAGCTGGTGGAAGTGGGCTGCGGCGACGGCACGTTCGCGCGCGCATACCGCCAGCGCAACCCGGTCTGCAACATCACCGGCATCGAAGCGGAACCAAGCCCGGCCCAGGCCGCCCGCCAGCATTGCGACTTCGTGTTCCACGACCACATCGACACCACCGGTGCAGCCTTCTGGGACCACGTGCGCGGCGCCGACTGCTGGATCTTGGACCAGTCGCTCGAGCACGTGGACGACCCGTGGAGCCTGCTGCAAAAAATCCGCACCAGCATCGCCCCCGGCGGCAAGATCGTTGCCACCATCAACAACTTCCAGCACTGGAGCACCCAGGCGCGGCTGAACGCGGGCGACCTGCGCTACGGCGCCGATGGACTGGACAAGTCGCGCAAGCGGGTATTTACGCGCGGCACTGCGCTCGACCTGTTCCAGCAGGCGGGCTTCCAGGTCAGCGGCGGCAGCGCCCGCATCATCGACGAACCGGCCCGTGAAAAATACCTGGCGGCGATCCGCCTGATGGCCGGCGCGTCGGGCATCGATCCGGTACAGGCGGTGGAAGATGCGTTACCGTGGCAGTACATCGTGACCGCTGTGGCGGCCTGAGACCAGCGCAAGAACAATACAGGAGCAACCATGAGCCTTCCTTTAGTCAGCATCGTCATTCCTTCGTACAAGCCGGGCCACTTCGAGGCCTGTCTGCGCTCGGCCATTGGCCAGAGCTACCTGAATACCGAAATCTTGGTCAGCGACAACTGCCCCACCGAGGAAATCCGCGACATCTGCAAACGATTCCCCGGCGTGATCTACCAACGTTCGACCGCTGTGCGCGAACAGAACGTGATCTCGGCGTTTTATTCCGGCAAGGGCGAGTTCATCAAGCCGCTGTTCGACGATGACCTGCTGCACCCGTTCTGCATAGAACGCATGGTAGCTGCGTTCCAGTCGGCGTCCGACATCGAACTTACGTTCTCGGCCTCGCAAGTAATCGATATTAACAATATGCGTACCCAGACCCGGCGCGCGTACCAGGCTAGCGGCCACATGAAGGGCATCGACATGCACCGCCACATGGTGCTCAACCTGACCAATCACATCGGCGAACTGAGCACGGTGATGTTCCGCCGCGCCAAGCTGTGGGACCTGGGCTGGCACAAGGTATTCCAGCGCGGCAGCCACGACTTCACCAAGGGCCTGGCCGACATCGCCAGCTATATCAATTTCACTGAAAATGCCGCACTGTTCTACATCGACGAGGAACTGAGTTACTTCCGCCACGACCAACGCCTGCAATCGAACTCCAACGCCAACTCCAATCCGTTTTTCGGCAACAATTTTTCCGACTACATCGACCTGGTGGTTTCGGCCCACGAAACGGGCGCAATCACGACCGCCGAATTCCTCGGCATGCACGATACGCTGGTGTCCGTCACCGACCGCCTGTCCGGTGTTTTCGAGCAGATGGGACAAGCGTTCGCGCGTTATACCGCCTACCGCGACGCGCTGCTGTAAGATAGCGTTGGAGCAATAATTTCACTATACTTACTGATTAATTTGTTGGAGCATTCATGTCTCATACAGAAAACACCCGAGTGCACGACGGCGCGCTTGTTGCCGGTAGTGCCACGTTGGGCGATTTCGTGGTTGTTTATCCGGGCGCAGAAGTGGGCGAAAACTGCCGCGTCCTCGGTTTTACCCAGTTGTGGAGCGGTGTGCGCCTGGACGAGGGCGCCGAACTTGGCCCCGGCGTAACGCTGGAAGCGCCCGAGGTGTCCGGTGCCTGCCAGAATGCCAGCATCGTCATCGGCGCCCAGGCGCGCGTGGGCGCCGGCGCCCTGATCTGTCGCGGCGTGCGCGTGGGCCAGGGCGCGGTCGTGGCGCCAGGCGCCGTGGTGGCGCAAGATGTTCCACCTTACGCTGTCGTTTCCGGTGCACCGGCCCGCATCACCGATTATGTGCAAAAAGCCAGCGAGGCGCCATTGATGGCCTGGCACCAGCGCGCCAACTTCCCCGAGCAGCCGTCGGTGGTTGCGCTCGGCATGTCCGGCGTCACCCTGCACCGCTTCAAGTTCCTGCAAGACCCGCGCGGCGACCTGTCGGTGGGCGAGTTTGCAAAAGAAATCCCGTTCCTGCCCAAGCGTTATTTCCTGGTGATGAACGTGCCCAGTGATAAAACGCGCGGCGAGCACGCCCACCGCGAATGCCACCAGTTCCTGGTCTGCGTCAAAGGCAGTTGCGCGGTGGTGGTGGACGACGGCGAGCAGCGCTGCGAAGTCCTGCTCGACTCGCCGGACCTCGGCGTGTACCTGCCCCCCATGACGTGGGGGATTCAATACAAGTATTCCAGCGATGCCGTTCTGATGGTGTTCGCATCCGACTATTACGAAGCAGGCGACTATATCCGCGATTACGACGAGTTCGTCGCCGAGAAGCGCGCTGCCACCTCCCAGGAGCAAGCATGACCATTCCATTCCTCGACTTAAAAGCCATTAACCTTGCCCAGCAGGACGATATCGAAGCGGCCATGCGCCGGGTGCTCCACTCGGGATGGTATGTGCTGGGCAAGGAGGTCGATGCTTTTGAAAAGGCCTATGCCGCCTACTGCGGCACCCGCCACGCGATCGGCGTGGCCAACGGCCTGGACGCGATCTTCCTGATCCTCAAAGCTTACGGCATCGGTCCCGGCGATGAAGTCATCGTTCCGAGCAATACCTACATTGCCACCTGGCTGGCGGCATCGCACTGTGGCGCCACCCCGGTGCCGGTCGAGCCGGTTGAAGGCACGTACAACCTCGACCCGTCGCGCGTCGCCGCCGCCATCACACCTCGCAGCCGCGCCATCATTCCGGTGCACCTGTACGGCCAGTCGGCCGACATGGATCCACTGATGGCGCTGGCGCGCGAGCACAACCTGAAAGTGATCGAGGACGGCGCCCAGGCACACGGCGCCCTGTACCACGGCCGCAAGGTCGGTTCGCTCGGCCACGCGGCCGCTTTCAGCTTCTATCCGGGCAAAAACCTGGGTGCGCTGGGCGATGGCGGTGCGATCACCACCGACGATGACGATCTGGCGCAAAAGCTGCGCACCCTGCGCAACTACGGCTCGCAAAAGAAATACCATAACGAAGTGCCGGGCTTTAACTCGCGCCTCGATGAGCTGCAAGCGGCGGTCCTCAGCGTCAAGCTCACCACGCTCGACCAGTTTAACCAGAAACGCCGCGAGATCGCCGCCATCTACCTGCGCGAACTGGACGGCATTCCCGGCCTGGTGCTGCCGCAAGTGGCCGAATGGGCCGAGTCGGCCTGGCACTTGTTCGTGATACGTCACCCGCAACGCGACCTGCTGGCGCAAAAGCTCGCTGCCGCCGGCGTCGGCACCGTGATCCACTATCCGCTGCCACCGCACTTGCAGCCCGCCTATGCCGAGTTGGGCTACCAGGTTGGCCAGTTCCCGATCGCCGAAATCATCCACGACGAAGTGCTGAGCCTGCCTATGGGACCGACCATGACGGCAGCAGACGCCGCCGAGGTAGTCAGCGCCGTGCGCGCGGCCTGCCTGTAAGGCCCGCCATGACGCGTATTCATGCCTTGGCCGATGTGCAATCAACCGACATCGGCGCCGACACCCAGGTCTGGCAATTCACGGTGGTCTTGAAAGGCGCGCGCATCGGTGCGCAGTGCAATATCAACGCTCATTGCTTCATCGAGAACGATGTGGTCATCGGCGACCAGGTAACCGTTAAATGCGGCAACTACCTGTGGGATGGCTTGCGGGTGGCCGATCGTGTCTTCATTGGACCCAACGTGACGTTTACCAACGATATGTATCCCCGTTCCAAGCAGTATCCGGGAGAATTTCCGCAGACCGTACTTGAGGAAGGCGCCTCGATCGGTGGCGGCGCCACAATCTTGCCCGGCCTCACCATTGGCGCCGGCGCGCTGGTCGGCGCAGGTTCGGTGGTCACCCGCTCGGTCCCCGCCAACGCGGTGGTGGCCGGCAATCCGGCGCGCGTGATCCGCTATCTGACGCCTGGTACTCCTGCCACGCCAGCGTAACGCCAGATTGACACCGGATGCCCCTGCCGCCGCTCAAGTTGCTTGAGCGGCGGTTTTAGTTTACGGCTGCGCCATTTCGCTCAGGGTTCGCGTATCGACTCGTCCAGCGCCCGCGTGAGCGGGTACAGCAGGTACGACATGACGGTGCGCTGGCCCACCACGATTTCCGCCGAGACCGTCATCCCCGGCAGCAGCTGCGTGCCCGGCGCCACCTTCTTCAGTGCCCCCGTGTACGGAATCCGGCTCAGGTAATAGGTGTCGAGGCCGCCGCCGTTCTTGTCGGTGGTGTCGCGCTTGAACGAATCCTGGCTCACCGTGCGCACCTTGCCCTCCAACATGCCGTGCTTCATGAACGTGAACGCATCGACCTTGATATGGGCCGGCATGCCGGTCTTGATGAAGCCGATATCGACCGAGTCGATCTGCACTTCCGCTTCCAGCTCGGCGCCCAGCGGCACCAGCGTGAACATCTGTTCGGCCTCGCGGATCACGGACCCCACCGAGAACTTGGCGATTTCCAGCACCACGCCGTCGGCCGGCGCCACCATCTGCACCATTTTCAGGCGCTTGTCGGCCTTCGACAGCTGCTCGTTGATGCCGTCGCGGTCGCGCGTGGCGGACAGCAAATCTTCCATCGCCTTTTGCCGCCAGCTGCGCTCGAACGCGGCGCGCTCGGCCTGTACCGACGCCAGCTCGCTGGCCATCTCGACCGCCTTGTTACGCTGCATGTCCATGTCGCGCTCGACTTCCAGGCGGCGGTCGCGCGCTTCGAGCAAGTGCATCTTGGCGCCGAAGTTCTCGGCAACCAGCTGCTCCTGCATCGCCTCCACTTCGCGCAGGGATTTGACGCGCTGGGCCAGCACCACCTGGTCGTGCTTGTTGGTTTCCAGGCCGGCGCGCAGGCGTGCGATGTTCTGGTCCATCTTCGATTTTTGCGCTTCGTAGTTGCCGCGCCGTTCCGCCGACAGCTGCTGCTGCAGGCGGGCGTCGTCGCTGCCCGCCTCGGTACTGCCGGCCTTGCCGCCCAGCTCGGCACGCAGGCCCGCGGCCTGGTTGTTCAGGCTGTCGAGGCGGATGCGCAGCTGGCTTTCATCGGCTGCGCTGAAAGTGGGGTCGAGCGTGGCCAGCAACTGGCCCTTCTTGACGATTTGCCCCACCCGCACGTCGATGCTCTGGATGATCGACGTATCGAGCGGCTGCAGCACGATATTCGGCAGCGGGTTGACCAGGCGGCCATGGGCGATGACGACCTTGTCGATCGGCGAAACGCTGGCCCACACGATGAAACCGACCAGCGTGAGCACCAGCAGGTGCAGGGTCAGCTGCACGAAGCGCGGCAGCGGGCCGCGCTCGATGGCGTCGGCGTCCGGCAGGAAGTCGATCTCGGTCTGATCCTTCTTGCGCCGGCTTAGAGATGGCTTGTTTGCTGGTTCCATAAATGCTGGTAAGTGTCGCTACGGGTAAGCAGTTCTTCATGCCGGCCGGCATCCACCAGGGAGCCTTGCTGCATGACCATGATTTTGTCGGCATTGACCAGCGTGGACAGGCGGTGCGAAATCATCACCACCGTGCGGCCCACCGCGATCTTCGACAGGTTTTTAATGAAGATCGCTTCCGATTCCGGGTCCAGCGCGGAGGCAGCCTCGTCCAGGATAAGGATGCGCGGGCGCGCCACCAGCGTGCGCGCGATCGACAGCCGCTGCTTCTGGCCGCCGGACAGGTTGGAGGCGTTCTCTTCCAGGATGGTGTCGTAGCCCTGGGGCAGCCGCTCGATGAATTCGTCAGCGCCTGCCGCCACCGCTGCCGCCACCAGTTCCTCGAACGGGGCATCAGGCTTGGTCACCGACAGGTTCTCGCGTACCGTGCCGCGGAACAGGAAGTTCTCCTGCAACACCACGCCGATCTGGCGCCGCAGGTGCGACAGCTCGATCTCGCGCGCGTCGATGCCGTCGAAGCGGACGATGCCTTCCTGCAGCGGATACAGCCCCTGGATCAGCTTGGTCAAGGTGGTCTTGCCGGAGCCGGAACGGCCGACGATACCCACCACCGTGCCCTGCTCGATGGTAAAGCTGGCCTTGTTGAGGGCCAGGTTCTGCGCACCGGGATAGCGGAAGATCACGTTGTCGAACCTGATCTCGCCGTCCAGTTGCGGACGCAGGCCGGTGGCGCCGGCGCGGCCTTCCGGCGCGCGGTTCATCACCTCGCCCAGCATGCGCACCGACAGCGCGGTTTCCTGGTATTCGTTGACCAGGCCGACGAGCGAAATGAGCGGCTGCGTGACGCGGCCCGACAGCATCTGGAACGCGATCAGCGCACCGACCGACAGGGTGCTGTCGAACACGTCGGCGGCGCCCACCACGATCAGCGTGACCGGCAGCAGCTTGCCGAGGAAATCGGTGACGGCATTGCCGGCGATCGAAATCTGCCCCACCCGGAAGTGCATGGTGATCGCCTCGGCCGAGCGCTGGTCCCAGGTGCGGCGCTGCGACGGCTCGATTGCCAGCGCCTTGACCGTGCGCATGCCGTGGATGGTTTCCACCAGCATGCCCTGGCGCTGGCCCTCGGCCGTGTACAGGGCGTTGAGGCGGCTCTGGAAGGTGGGCACCATGGCCAGCACCACGCCGCCGATCAGCGCCGCGAACAGCAGCACGATCAGGGTCAGCTTGAACGAGTAGCTGAACAAAATCGGAATGAACACCAGCAGCGAGATCAGGTCGAGCGCGGTGAAGAACAGCCGGCCGGTCAGGAAGCTGCGGATCTTTTCCAGCTGCTGCATGTGGCGCGTGATGACGCCGGCGCTGGTGGTCTCGAAAAAGTCGATCGGCAGGGACAGCAGGTGGCCGAACACGCGGCGCGTCAGGCGCATGTCGATCTTATTACTGGCGGCGAGCGTCAGGGTCTGGCGCAGGAAGCCGAACAGCGCGTCGAACACCAGCGCCATGGTGATGCCCACGGCCAGCACCTGCAAGGTCGTCACGCTCTGGTGCGTGAGCACCTTGTCGATCACCAGCTGGAAGAAGATCGGCGACGCCAGCGCCAGGATCTGCATGGCGATGGCGGCAATGAAAATGTCGCGGAACGCCGCCTTCTGGCGCAGGATTTCGGGAATGAACCAGCGCAGGCCGAACGGCTGGTGCGGGTCGGTAAACTTGTGCTCGCGCTTGACGAACAGCACCTCGCCCTGCCAGCGCTGCTCGAACTCGGCGCGCGCGACCATGATCACGGTGGCGTTGGCCAGCGCCGGGTTGAGTACCGCCACCTGGTCGGGGGCGCCGTCCTCGCCCGGCTTGACGCCGACGATGATGACCATGTTGCCGCTGACCAGGCGCGCCATCAGCGGGAACACGCCGCCCTGCGCCAGCAGGCGCGACCATGTCAGCTTGTCGGCCTTGGCTTTCAGGCCGATCTCGGACGCCATGCGCAGCAGCATGCCGTTGCCCGGCTCTTCCGCGCGCAGCGCGTACTCGTCGATCAGGCGTTCGGGGTTGATTTGCAGGCCGTGATGCTGTGCGATCGCTGTCAGGCACTGTACCGCGGTGTGGGGAAATTTATCTTGCATAGGGCCTGGTGGGAGTGGGGAACCGGAGTGATACCAGCCTTGGAATTCTACCCGCCAAGGTGTTGCTTCGGGGGATTTTGTTGTTTGGAAGCACAACCCATTTTACATTTCTGTTCAACGGATGAAATCGCTGCGCGCTCCGAAAAAAAAGCGGCAAGACCCGCAGGTCTTGCCGCTCTCATGGTCCAACTACGTCAGCTTACTTGGCTGCCAGGATGCCCTGGCCATGGCCGCCTTGCAGCGCTTTGAGGCGCAGCGAGTCTTCGGTGGCCGCCTGGTGGGTCGAGGCGGTCAGCTTGTGCTCGAAGTTGCCGATGGCGCTGGCCATGGCGGCCACTTGCGAGTTCACGCTCGATGGCAGTTCCAGCTTGGCCGTGTTGGCGGTGCTGGTGGCTGCCGCGTCAAAGCTCGACAAGGCGTTCGACAGGCTGCTCACCGACGAGGTCAGGCTGCCGGCAGTCTTGCTGCTGTCCTGGAACCAGACGTCCGCTGCCTGGTGCACGGCGCCGTCGGTGGTCTCGAAGGTCGAGACCATGCCGATCAGGTTGCCGTTATCCACGATGGACGTTTTCTGCACGTCGAGGTTCAGCTTGGCGATGTTGAGGTCGGCCAGCGACTTCAGTTCATCGGCCTGGCTGACGCCGTCGGCATTGCCATCGACCCACACGCGCAGGTTGTTGAACTGGGTGTCCTTGGCATCGATCACGCCGTCGCCGTTGGCATCGAGTTCCGCCAGCGCCTGGTAGCCGTTGGCCGCTTTCTGGCCGTTGGCCAGGGTGGTGCCTTCGCCGAACAGTTCGCTACCGTTGTTGATCACGCCGTCGCCATTGCGGTCCAGGACCAGCAGGCCATCGCCACCACCCACCCAACCGACGTTGGATTTGTTACCGGTGGCCAGCAGATCGAACTGCACGCCGGCCGACAGGTTGAGGGTGTTGATGCCGTTGCCGTTCAGATCGAGAACGATAGGGCTCGACAGTGGCATCGCTGCTTGCTGGTCGGCCGTGATCGCCGCTTTCAGCGTCGTCGTGGCGTACAGCGCATCGACCTGGGCCATGGTCAGCGCCTTGATCTGGTCGGTGGACAGTGCCACGAACTGGTCGGTGGTCAACTTCACGAACTGCTGCGTGGTCAGCGCCGCCAGCGACGCGGTTTTCAGCGCCACGATGTCGGCCGTCTCCAGGGCAGCGATGCTGCTGGTGGACAGCGCGCGCAGCTGGGTGCTGGTCAGCGCGTTGATCTGGTCGCTCGACAGCGCCACCGCTTGCGCAGTGGTCAGGCCGGCGGCCAGGGCAGTGGTGCTCAGGCTGGCGATCTGGGTCGTGGTCAGCGCCGCCAGCTGCTCGGTGGTGATGGCAGCGAGCTGGTTGGTGCGCAGGGCGGCAACCGCTTCCGTTTTCAGTGCGTTCAGGTCCTGCGTTTCCAGTGCAGCAACGCTGGTGGTGCTCAGCGACGAGACCTGCAGGGTGCTCAGCGCAGCGGCCTGGCTGGTGCCCAGCGCAACGATCTGGTCGGTCGTCAGGCCGTTGGCCACTTGCGCCGTGGTCAGCGCGCCCAGTGCCGCGGTCGTCAGGCTGCCGATCTGGTCGGTGGTCAGTGCACGCAGCTGGGTGGTGGTCAGCGCGGCAATCGACGTCGATTTCAGCGCGTTCAGGTCGGCCGTTTCCAGCGCGGCAACCGCATTGGTGGTCAGTGCAGCCACTTGCAGCGTGCCAAGTGCGCCAGCCTGGGCAGTAGTCAGCGCCACCACCTGGTCGGTGGTCAGGGCACGGATGCCGGCGGTGGTGAAGGCCGCCAGCTGGGTGCTGGACAATGCTGCCACCTGGTCGGTGGTCAACGCGGCGATCTGCGTCGATTTCAGCGCGGCAACGCCAGCGGTGGTCAGGCCGGCCAGATCGGCCGTTTCCAGCGCAACGATGCTGGCGGTCGACAACGCCCCCACTTGCGCGGTGGTCAGGCCAGCAACCTGGCTCGAGCTCAACGCCACGATCTGGTTGGTGGTCAGGCCGTTGGCAATGTTGGCCGTGGACAGGGCCGACAGCGACGCGGTGGTCAGCGCCTGCACTTGCGCGGTGGTGATCGCGGCCACTTGCGCCGAGGTCAGGCCGGCAATGGCAGCGGTTTTCAGCGCAGCCAGGTCGGCCGTTTCCAGCGCCACGATGGCGTCGGTGGTCAGGGCGGCGACTTGCTGCGTGGTCAGCGCGTTGGCAGCGGTGGTGCTCAGGGCCACGATCTGGTCGGTGGTCAGGGCACGGATCTGGCTGGTGGTCAGCGCGGCCAGGCTGGCGGTTTTCAGCGCGGCGAAATCAGCCGTCTCCAGCGCCACGATGGCGTTGGTGGACAGGGCTGCCGCTTGCGCCGTGGTCAGCGCGTTGGCCTGGCCGGTGGTCAAGGCGACGACCTGATCGGTGGTCAGCGCGGCGATACCGGTGGTGGTCACGGCAGCCAGCTGGGTGTTCGACAAGGCAACCACCTGGTCGGTCGTCAGCGCGGCAACTTGCGCCGTTTTCAGCGCCGCGACGCCGGCGGTGGTCAGGCCGGCCAGGTCGGCCGTTTCCAGCGCAACGATGCTGTTGGTGGACAAGGCGCCAACCTGGGCCGTGGTCAGGCCGGCGATCTGGCTCGAGGTCAGTGCAACGATCTGGTCGGTGGTCAGGCCGTTGGCGATATTGGCCGTGGTCAGTGCGGCCAGGCCCGTCGTGCTCAGGCTCTGCACCTGGGCCGTGGTCAGGGCAGCGACTTGCGCCGAGGTCAGCGCGGCGTACGAGGCGGTATCCAGGCCACGCAGATCGGCCGTTTCCAGCGCGACGATGGCGTCGGTGGTGAAGGCGGCGACTTGCTGGGTGGTCAGCGCACCGGCGCCAGCCGTGGTCAGCGCAACCACCTGGTCGGTGGTCAGGGCGCGGATCTGGTTGGTGGTCAGCGCGGCGACAGCGGCGGTTTTCAGCGCGGCGAAG
>Ga0182006_1000217_pt1 | contig 55940 bp, 51 predicted proteins | sample Sormic07211104_1_FD_123022 | JGI IMG/M metagenome (GOLD analysis project Ga0182006, IMG submission 123022) | Rhizosphere microbial communities from Sorghum bicolor, Mead, Nebraska, USA - 072115-104_1 MetaG | ecosystem: Host-associated > Plants > Roots > Rhizosphere | place: USA: Nebraska...
CATTGGCTGGCGAACCGGTTGCCACACTTCCGTGAGCAGCATCCGGGCATCAACTTGCGGATCACCAGCAACATCTGGATGGGCGAAACCGATCTCGAATCTGATCTGGAAATTCGATATGGCAGCGGTAAATGGACTGGCCTGAAGAGTGAACGGCTGACCTGGGATTTGCTTTTCCCTGTGTGCGCCCCTGATTTGCCCACAACGCAAAAGCCCTTGAAAACCCCAAGAGACCTTCGTCACCACGAACTTCTGCATGTCTTGGGTTATGAGGAGGGATGGGGCTATTGGTTGAAAAAGGCCAAGGCCGACGACATTGACTCATCTCAAGGACTGCAGTTCGACACGCTTATTTCCGCACTGAAAATGGCGGAGCTGGGTCAAGGCGTTGCCTTGGCGCGATCATCGCTCGTCGAGCAGTATCTTGAATCAGGACAACTCATCGCCCCTTTGACCGCAAAATTCAAAACCTCAGAAGCGTTTTACTTAGTGTATTCCCCGCACAAAATCGTCAATCCCCAAGCGGCAGCTTTCGCAAGTTGGCTGATGGAAGAAGCGTCCGCCGCGCGTAGCGAAGATTGAGAAAGTGATTTTGAATCCCTGAATGCCTGAAGCCCTTCACTTTAGACACCAATAGATAATTTTTGTGTTGCACCCATAAAAAAAATCGCCCCATTGGGCTTTTTTTTATTGCTTTTACCTTCGGATTTTTTTGCCGAGAGTAAAGCCCTGATCGTCTCTTAGGTTGCTCACGCACCCCGTGCGAAGAGCTTGTGACGGTTTCCCACAAAAATAAAAACGAGGGGTCTCACGCATGAAAAGCGCAACGTTTCTTTTGCTATCCGGCATCGTGTCCTGCAGCGCTTACGCAGAAAACACTCTCACGGTTGTGTCCTACGGCGGCAACCTAACAAATGCCCAGATCCAAGCCGCACACAAACCCTTCACTGCCGCCACTGGTACCCGGGTGATCTCGGAGGACTATTCCGGGGGCATCGCGCAAATCAAGACTCAGGTAGACAGCAAAAAGGTCACTTGGGACGTAGTCGATGCTGAAATACCGAACGTCATTCGTGCCTGTAACAACGGCCTGCTTGAACGAATTGACCCGGCCACCCTGGCACCTGCACCGGATGGAACACCTGCTGCAAAGGATTTTCTGCCAGGAGCCCTGACGGAATGCGGCGTGGCGAGTTACGTTTGGTCGACAGTCATGGCCTACAACACCAAAGCCTTCAAGGGCGAACAGCCCCATACCCTGAAAGACTTTTTCGACACCAAGCGCTTCCCAGGCAAGCGAGCACTGCGTAAAGCACCTCAAGTCAATCTTGAATGGGCGCTGATGGCCGACGGTGTGCCCCGTGAAAAGGTGTACGAAATGCTGGGGACTGAAGATGGCCTGGATCGAGCTTTTGCGAAGCTCGACACAATCAAAAAGGACACCATCTGGTGGGAAGCCGGGGCACAAGCGCCGCAACTGCTAGCCGATGGCGAGGTCAGCATGATCTCAGCTTATAGCGGGCGTATCGTGATCGCTCAGCAGAAAGAGCAGCAGCCGTTCAAAATCGTTTGGGATGGTCAGATGTATGACATGGAGGCTTGGGTAGTCCCTGCCGGCAATCCGAAAAAAGATCAGGCGATGGATTTTTTGAAGTTTGCCACTCAAAGCTCAGTACTGGCTGACCAAAGTAACTATATCGCCTATGGCCCTACACGACTCTCCGCGCAAGCCTTGGTAGACCCGAAGGTCAAACCCAACTTGCCGACTAGCCCTGAAAACTTTGCCAGCGCACTACAGGTGGACTCCCAGTGGTGGGGAGATCATGCAGACGAATTGAACGAGCGCTTCAACGCTTGGCTGTCCAAGTAACCAAAAAATCAACCACAACCTTGCCGCAACACACCTGACACATCCCTTTGATGGGCCCGGGCGACTTTTCGTGCCCGGCTCCTCTACAGCACCAATAACAAGAGATCTCCCCCATGCGTACTGAATCATTCGTTAGTTTTCGAAATGTGCAGAAGAGTTATGACGGCGAACATCTGGTCGTCAAAAACTTCAACCTCGAAATCGAACAGGGTGAGTTCGTCACTATGCTTGGCCCTTCGGGTTCCGGCAAGACGACATGTTTGATGATGTTGGCGGGGTTCGAAACGGTGACAAATGGCCAGATCTGCATTGATGGGCAGTCGGTTAACGATATCGCCCCACAAAAGCGCGGTATCGGCATGGTGTTCCAGAACTACGCCCTGTTCCCCCACATGACTATCGAAGAGAATCTCGCCTTCCCGCTCAAGGTACGCAAACTGTCCCGGCAAGACATCGAAGCCCGCGTGAGGAAATCCTTGGAGTTAGTGGCCCTGGGGCCATTTGCCAAACGAATGCCCGCTCAGTTATCGGGTGGTCAGAAACAACGCGTTGCACTGGCCCGGGCATTGATTTTCGAACCGCGCCTGGTTCTGATGGATGAACCGCTAGGCGCCTTGGATAAACAGCTGCGTGAACAAATGCAGTACGAGATCAAGCGCCTATCGAAGCAGCTCGGCATCACAGTTGTTTACGTCACGCACGATCAAACCGAAGCACTGACAATGTCGGATCGCATTGCCGTATTCAATGACGGGATTGTTCAGCAACTAGCCAACCCATCCGATCTTTACGAGAAACCTCAGACCGCGTTCGTAGCGAGCTTTATCGGCGAAAATAATCGACTGACTGGGCAGATTGTCGAGCGCCACCAAAGCTACTGCCAAGTACGCGTTGGCAATCATCTGGTCAAGGCGCTTTCCGTCAACATCCCCGCCGCCAGCGCGAATACCACTTTATCGATTCGCCCCGAGCGCGTTCAGATTGGTGCACGCCCAGGCGAGTACGACAACCATATGCCCGCACGCATCGAAGAGATCATCTACCACGGTGATCATTTGCGCGCGCGCTTGAGGCTGGCAGGCAATGACGAGTTCATCGTCAAGATGGTCAATACCGCAGGACGCCCGGCGCCCCAAGCCGGTACATGCATTGATGTGGGTTGGTCGGCCGACGACTGTCGAGCACTGGACGCCTGAAGCCTTTCAACGACTTTACCGTTTTGCTGGAGTCCCCAAGATGAACAACTCATATAGCGTCAGCCCCGCGCTCGACAATGTCGACGAGGCACAGCCGCAAAGCAACCTGAAGGACAAACTTGACCGGGCTGAACGCCTCAACAAGACAAAGTCATTGCTGTTGGTCGTACCATTGCTGGCGTTCATCACGGTGTTTTTCCTACTGCCGATTGGCACCATGTTGCTGCGCAGCGTGCAAACCCCTGCCCTTTCCGCAGCAATGCCACAGACTGCAGCCGCGCTGCTCAACTGGGAGGGCACGGCGCTTCCGGACGAGCAACTGTTCGCCGTCGTCGGGCATGAAGTGCTCAGCCTGCAACAGGCACGGCAACTCGACAGTGTCGGCTCCGATCTCAACCGGGTCATGAGCGATGCCAAAACCCTCATGGCACGCACCGCGCGCGGTCTGGCCAGTGAGGCCGTCGAACCGGGCTCGTTTAACAGCCGAATGACCGCTGCCGACAAACGCTGGGGGCAGATCGGTACCTGGATGCAATTGAAGAAAATGGCGCCGACCTATTCCACCTCCAACTACCTGGCCGCACTGGACTTACGCTATGACGACCAGGGCAAGGTCGTGCAGCAACCTGAAAGTCGGCGCATCTACGTTAGTATCCTGATCAAGACGTTGATGGTCGCGTTGGGTATCACGGCACTGTGCATGTTTCTCGGTTACCCGCTGGCGTACATGCTGGCGACCCTTCCAGCGAAAACCAGCAATCTGTTAATGGTCATGGTGCTGCTACCCTTCTGGACATCACTGCTGGTACGCACCAGTGCCTGGATGGTGATCCTGCAGAACAACGGCGTGCTGAACAGTACATTGAGCAGCCTGGGCGTGATCAGCCAGCCACTTGAACTGATGTACAACCTGTTCGGAACGGTGATTGCCATGACGCACATTCTGTTGCCGTTCATGGTGCTGCCGATGTACAGCGTCATGAAAAGTATCGACTCCACCTACACCCGAGCAGCGCACTCAATGGGGGCCAGTTCGTTCCGCACCTTTGTCCAAATCTACTTTCCCCTGTCACTGCCCGGGTTGAGTGCCGGCGGCATTCTGGTGTTCATCCTGGCCACCGGTTACTACATCACTCCGGCGCTTGTGGGCGGTCGAACGGGGCAAGTCATCAGCAACTTCATTGCCTACCACATGCAGACCTCCCTGAACTGGGGACTGGCCGCTGCCATCGCCTCCATCCTGCTGCTGATTGTCCTGGTGTTGTATTGGATATATGACCGGGTCGTAGGCATCAACAACATGAAACTGGGGTAATCGAGATGAGTCTTCCAAGCTATACCAGCCCGATGGGCAGAGTCTGGTTCTTCAGTGTTCGTGGTTTTGGTGTATTGGTACTGCTGTTTTTGATCCTGCCAATACTGGTCGTGGTGCCTTTGTCGTTCAATGTAGAGCCCTACTTCAGCTTCACCAGCGGGATGCTCAACCTCGATCCGGCAGCCTTTTCCATGCGTTGGTACCACATGCTTCTTGAAGACCCACTGTGGGTGTTGTCGTTCAAGAACAGCCTGATAATCGCGTCCTGTGCCACGGTCATCGCAACGGCATTGGGAACGCTGGCAGCGCTCGGGCTGTGCCGCGCTAATTTGCCGTGCAAGGGACTGCTGATGGGCACCTTGATTTCACCGATGATCGTACCGGTGATCATCTCATCCGCTGGCATGTACTTTTTCTACAGCGCGCTGGGCATCGGACAGAATCACCTCGGCATCATCCTGGGCCATGCAGTACTCGGCACCCCATTCGTCATCATCACAGTGACGGCGACATTGGTTGGTTTCGACCATTCCTTGACCAGAGCAGCGGCAAGCCTTGGAGCGTCTTCGACTTATACATTTTTCCGTGTGACCTTCCCAATTATTCGTCCAGGGATCATGTCCGGTGCGCTCTTTGCGATGGTGACCTCATTCGATGAAGCTGTGCTGGTGCAATTTCTTGGCGGGGTTGAGCAACGCACAATACCGCGACAAATGTGGTCAGGCATGCGCGAGCAGATCAGCCCAACTATCCTTGCTGCAGCCACATTACTCATACTCAGTTCCGTAGCATTGTTGGTTGCAGTTGAACTAATGCGTCGACGCTCGCTGCGCTTACGTGGCATCAAAGAGTAAACACCCTTATGTGCTCAGACATGTGAACCACATTTTATTGGAAGGTATTCAATCAAGGACTAAGGGGTTTGGATACGGCGACCCAAGCTGAAATCGAGTCACTGATCGACTAAGACGCATAAAAAAGGGCCCTCTCAGGGCCCTTTTGTACTCAAACCAAGATCACTTGCTCAGCCAGGACTCGACGGTGTCAGAGCCGTATTCGCCCTTCCACTCTTTCAGAGTCCGGTGATTGCCGCCTTTGGTTTCGACGACTTCGCAAATAAATGCTTATCCGCGGGCATGGCCGTTGCCACCGTGCGCAGCAATGAACATGTCGACGGCTGACCGACAATAGGATTCGATTTCGTTGTCGTCCTCTGCTCTGGTCTCATCGAAGCGTGCGATAGTTAGGAGATCGGATCCTTTGAAAAGCGCGGAAAACACACGGGCGGACAGTAGAGGATCGGGCACGTTCAGAACCGCCTTCGCGTGGAGCTGACTCAACAGGGCCTCGATTCGGGCGAGGACATGGGCCGGGCCGGCTTCGAATTGGAGCTTGCTTAACGACTTTTGATTCGTCTTGTCGGCCATGATCATAGCTTCGACAGCGCGGACTTCCGGACTCAACAGCGTGCGAAGAAGGGAAGATCCTACCGCCATTAGCTGATCTTCTGCTGAACCCTCGACGCCTTCAAAAAGGCCCTGTGGCGCAAATTGATGGCAGCGGGCCGCAATGGCTGCGCTGAACAGCGCCTCCTTATTCTCGAAGTGCCTATAGATGCTCAGCTTGGATATCTTCGCCCGCCGGGCGACCTTGTCCATTGTCGTCGCTTGAAAACCCAATTCCAGAAAAAGTTCGCACGCGGCGTCGACTATCGTTTGGCCCAGCGCCTCATTGGCAGGCCTGCCGCGCCGGGCCTGGCTGTTTTCAGTCATAAAAATTCCAGTACTTGACAGTATTCTAATTCGTGAATTAGGGTACTTCAAAGTATCTAATGTGTGCAAGCCAATGCATAAGTTTCAACTTGTTCTCCACATCATGTTCTCCGGGCCGCCCGGCGATATCGAGTGCGGCATTGTCAGACCGTTCAACACAGTGATGGGAGATTTTCTCGCCAATGCCGAAGCCTTGCACGCTGCATGTATCGGGCGCGTATCGCTGGAGATATTGCGCACATGGCCCAACTCCACCCTTTATCCACAGCACTGAGCTCATCATCATGAATGACGTCATCATTATCGGAGGCAGCTTTGCCGGCCTCGCCGCCGCCCTGCAGCTAGGCCGTGCCCGCCGCAAGGTCACCGTTCTCGATACCGGCCTGCCGCGTAATCGCTTCGCTGCCCACTCCCATGGCCTGCTCGGCCACGATCACAAGCCACCGCTGGACATCTTGGCCGAGGCGCGGCAGCAGCTGACCCGTTATCCCACGGTCAGGTTGGTCAGCGCCCGGGCTGAAAGCGTCTCAGGCTCCATCGACGATTTCTCTGTCCTCACTGGCGATGGCCAAAGCCTTGGCGCGCGCCGCCTGATCCTGAGCTATGGCGTCGTCGACAAGATGCTTGATGTTCCGGGCTTTACCGATAGCTGGGGCACGTCCATCGTGCCCTGCCCCTATTGCGACGGCTTTGAAGTTGCCGGCCAGCATTGGGGCCTCGTATGGTCTGGCCCGCAGTCGCACCAGTCTGTCAGGCTGTTTCACGATTGGACTGACACGTTGACGCTCTTCGCCGATGGTCACAACATTCCGCCCGATATCCGGGCCGATCTGGCACGCCGCAACATACCTGTCGTTGAGGGCCGGATCGTCGAGATCGGACATCACAAGGGTCATATCACCACCGTCAATCTCGATACCGGCCCCAATGTTGCGGTCGACATCCTGTTCGCCCATCCGCGCAACAAGCCGTCCGCAAGCCTGCATGAATCACTGGGCCTCTCCACCGTGGATACGCCGGTCGGCATCGTCCTCAAGGTCGACGAGCGCCGCCAAACCAGCATGCCAGGCATCTATGCCGCCGGCGACCTCACCACGCCATTCTTGCCCTCGGTCACCCTGGCATCATCACAGGGCGCAATGGCGGGTATCTTCGCTCAGCAATCGATGCTGGTTTGAAAGCACAGGTTCCCTTCTCCGGTTGCGTCGTATATTTCGAAGAGGTTGGCGTAGATCGGCGCGGTGAAGGACGAAGCGTCGAGTTTGACGGAATGGTAGGAGCGGTCGTACTTCGAGCTCCGGCTCCAGGCGGCACCGATCTCGACGCCTGAGACGACCACACGCAGATCTGGTGCCTTATCAAGCGGGTTTGGTCGAGACAATACGCGCCTTGGCATCGGTTCAGCCTCCCCTTGCCTAGTTCAAAGGGTAGCTAGTTAGGAACGAATCAAAACGAGGAGAAGTCATGACAGATCAAAATACCTATCAGGTGGCCGACTGGAATGGCCAAAGCGGAGAGTACTGGGTCGCCAACCAGGCCCGGCTCGACGCCATGTTTGCGGTATTCGGTCAGGCCGCGATAGAAGCCGCCGCGCCCAAGCGGGGCGAACGCGTGCTGGACGTCGGCTGCGGCGCGGGGGCGTCGAGTCTGGCTCTAGCTGCTCGCGTCGGCGCGGGTGGCCATGTGCTGGGCGTGGACATTTCCGAACCGCTGATCGGACGAGCGTGCGCGCTTGCGCCACAGGATACGCCGGCCCAGTTCCGGGTAGCCGATGCAAGCAGCGCCGAGCTGCCCGAGGGCGCGTTCGACATCCTGTTTTCGCGTTTCGGAGTGATGTTCTTCGACGATCCGACAGGGGCGTTCGCCCATATGCGTCGTGCGCTCAAGCCGGGGGCGCGGCTCGCTTTCGTCTGCTGGCGCGGCATGGCCGAGAACGATTGGGTGCGCTTGCCGATGGGCGCGATCAAGGGCATCGTCCCGCCGATCACCCCGCCCGCTCCCGAAGCGCCTGGCCCATTCTCTTTCGGCGACCGGGGGCGGGTGGAACGCATCCTGACAGCAGCCGGCTTCACCGATGTCACTATCACGCCCTTCGATGCTTCCATCCCGTTCGGCGAGGGCAGGACGCGGGACGCGGCGATCGACGACGCGGTAAAGATGGCGTTCGAGGGCGGCCCGCTGTCGCTTGTGCTCGCTGATCAGTCTGACGACATCCGCGCCCGCGCCTCGGCCGCGGTTCGTGCCGCCTTCGAAGGTTTCCCCGGCGAGCTGTCGCTGATGATCGAAGGCGCGGCGTGGATCGTCATGGCACGCAATCCGCCAAGCTGACAGGGATTAACAGGGGAGACGCCCCGCTGTGAAGCGGGCGTCTTTGGCGGGTCAGACTGACGTCCCTTTTGGCACCTGGTCGAGCAATTCGTCAAAATGGCTTATTGCTGGGTAAAAAGCGCTGGCTTATACGTCTGTATAAGCCAGCCAACTTATTGAAATTCATCCCATCTGTTAGAAGAAATGGTTCAAATCAACTTTTCGTAGCAAGATGACGATGTTGGTTTGCGGCAGAAGAGCGGAGGACTTTTTCACGACTTTCCAAATTACTTGCAGACCTTGCAGAATGTGCACGCATGGCATTAGCGAAGGATACTGCGTCTCCTTCAGGTGCATTCGAACGAAGATGCGGCTTAGCAATAACTAAGTACAACCAACCTGTAACGATGACGATCGATACCCCAACAATCGCGATCCATCGATCCAGAAGAGGCAGACTAAGATCACTCGACGGAGTTGCAAGTACAACGCAAGCAAAGATTCCATACCCCAACGCGGCTATATTTACTGCCCAGCCCCAGCGCCCTAAAGAAAACGCCCCTGCTGGTTTCCATCCCATGAATCTTGCTCTTAAGGCTGCAAATACCACCATCTGAAAGGCAATGTACCCTGCCAACATTTGCATGCCCGCGATGCGGAAGAGTGCACCTGGGAAGAAATATACGAACAACAGTAAGAGCCCTGAAAGTACGTTTACACCAATGATCGCCCATAGCGGGGTGTGACGGACTTTCGTCAATTTCCCGAAAATTGCAGCACCAGGGAACATATTGTCACGCGCGAAAGAGTAAATTAGACGGCTAGCTGACGCCTGCTGTCCCATTACACATGCGAGGAAAGATGTAAGGGCAATAAACAAGAACGCTTTCGTGCCCCAAAATCCGATTGTCGCATTGAGTATATCTGGAACTGGATCCACGACGTTACCGGCCACTATCTCGGCAAGGTTCGGTGCCGCAAGAACGTATCCAGCGAATGACAGCAGCGCAGAGCTACAGCCAACAACTACTGTAAGAATCATTGCTCTAGGTACTTGCTTGCCGGGGTTAGGAACCTCCTCAGCTACCTCGCCGCAAGCCTCAAATCCATAGACCATCAAGATGCCCACCAACGCAGCACCGACAAAGGCAGTCGTATAATTCCCGTCATGCGCCGTGCCCATGGCATCGAAAAATACACTGAACGAGTGTTTGCGCTCGAAAATTAGCAGGTAAATGCCTACGCCGATCACACCCACCAGCTCTGCGGCTAACCCAGCGCCCGCAATGCGTGCCAGAGTTTTGGTACCAGTTAAATTGAGCAACACGCCAACGAAAAGCATAACGGCAGCGATAGTGGCCGTCATACCTGCGGTGGTGGGTACCACAGGCATTTCTCGTGTCCCAACAAACAGGTTAGCGACAAAGCTGGCGCCAAACATCGCTGTCGTCGCAATAGCGACAATCACACAGGCCAAATAAATCCAGGAAAGCAGCCATGCGTATTGGCCGTTCCACAATCGTCTTGCCCATTGGTAGAGCCCGCCAGCGATAGGGTACTGAGCAACGATCTCACCAAAGACCAATGCGACAAGCAGCTGACCACCACCAACGATAAAAATCCAGAAAATAGAAGGCGGGCCAGCGGTTGCAAGGCCCTGTGCAAGCATTGCCACCACACTGACGAGAGGAGAAAGGTACAAGAAACCAAGGGCAAGATTTGACCAAAGAGACATGCTACGTTCGAATTTTTGTTCGTACCCTAGAGACTCCAAAAACTCAGAGTCAGAGCGATCAGACACGTTCGGCACTGCGTACTCCTCGAAGCTTAAAAAACTTACTTATAATTGTCTTCCAACCGCCAAAACGTGGTTTGGCGAACGTTTCTAGCAGTAGCGCTCCACATGTAAGCTTAGGCTACTGTCCGACCTGACTAACCTCTGCAAAAGCAGTATCAGGCAACCTTGTTTTCCTATCATCACCATTCCTGAGGCCCCGACTAATGGCGGTACCTCAGGTTCAGAAATTTTCAGCGCACTGCGCTTTCACTCTTCAGAACGCTTTTGATAGGGCCAATCTACGAGACTGGACTGGCTCGGCTCGGCTGTTGATGACAGAGGTACATCAGGAGATTCATCCTGCATCGCATTTCGAAACCCTTTGATCGAGGAGCCAACGTCAGCTCCCAAACTTTTCAGTTTTTTGGTTCCAAAAATTAGAATCACCACGACCAGGATTACGATCCAATGCTTCCAATCAAAAATGCCCATAAGGTTCACCTATGTTGTCGGCCAGAAAACGAAGCACACACCCGTCCGAGGCATACGCTCGATGCGTCCATGCAAAAGGGTAAGGAGGAGGAGTCAGACTTTCCGACCTGGCCTCCTACATCGTCAGAAACCTGCTCGAAAAGAAGCCCACGCCTGAAGCCAGTCGTCGTACGTGGCGTACTTGTCTGACTGTCGGGGCGGTTGACCCTTGATTGGTGCGGTTTCTAAAAATTTGTCGACATTGTCATAATCGAACAGAGACTTCGTTGCTTCATCCATATGCTGGACGGCCTTTCTGTTCACTACTGCGGAACTGACAGACTTACTCATCGCCGCTTGGGTGCGGGGATCGAGCGCCTGATTGATAAAGGCTAGAGCCGTATCAATGTTTTCAGCAGTTGATGGGATGAACCATGCGTCAGCCCAAACTGCGCCACCTTCTTTAGGGAAGACGTACTCAGTTTTTACGCCCTGCTTGGCGGTTTCCAAGGTTGCTGCTGTCCAGGTACAAAAGCACGCGGAAATCTCGCCAGCAACAAAGAGGGAGACAACGTCACCGTTGCTGGAAGCAAAAGTACGGCACTGATCCCGATATGGCTGCATCTGCTGCCAGATCTGATCGAGCTCGTCCTTAGTGACATTCGGGAATTTGTCGTCAAATCCAGTAATGCGTGCCGCAAGCGGCCAAACTGTCAACGGGTTGTCGAGGAAAGTCAGTTTGCCTTTGAATTCAGGCCGTAGCAGATCCTTGAAGCTAGTAATTGGTGCCGAGAGACCTTTGGGGTTGTAAACAATGGTATCGACTCCCCATGTCCATGGGATCCCGAAACGTTTGCCGTCCCAAAACCACATACTGCCATCATGGAATTTATTGATAATGTCAGTGGAGTTGTAGTTAGGAATCTTCGACACATCAATCGGCTTGAGCTGATTTAGGCCTTTATATAGCTCGTTGTATCCGTTGGAATATTCCGCGAGATCGAGCCGAACACCGCCGCCCATCAGCTTGGCAGTTACGTCATCTTGGTTTCCCATGATGCTTGCATTGACTCGAATTGCGTTCGCCTTGATCCAATCAGCCGCTTCGGTCTGCAGCGAGTAACCTTCCCAAGTCATGATGTCTAGGTCGCCACCTACGGCGGCTTGTGCGGAAGGAACCCATCTGCCAAGTGTCGCACCAGCCGCCGCAGCAGCAGCTCCTAGCATCAACAGCCGTCTACTGATTTTCGGATTCAATAACGTTTCTAAAGAGCTCTCACCGCATGGATCTTTTTCGACTGACATGGCGCATTCCTATCCTGTGAACGTTGTTTTTGAAATAGGCAGGACGAAACTTTGAAGCGGTACTGCATGATGCAACGTGGCAACCTCTTTGGGCGCCATCGCTGGATATAGTGTTAAGAGCAAAAGGAATGCCAGTTCCGGAATGTCTATCTAACCAACTGTAATATATGAGATTTTTTTAAAGTAAAAAGGAAAGATTCATCGCTGTCGCAGTGTTGCGATATGCGAAATTTTCACCGCTGAGAAATTTTCGCCTGCGTGCGACACCAGAAAGAAACGCGATAGAAACGAATAGCTCTGCTAAAAAAAAGGCCTTGGCTGGAAGCAGTAATGCTCCAGCCAGGGCCCAAAAAAACAGACGCCGCTTGATCAAGTCGCAGTAGATGGTGGGGCTTGTTTATCTGCGTGATAGGACGACCGAACAAGCGGCCCTGATGCCACGTTGCTAAAACCCATTGCCTCACCAAGCGTTGCAAAGCGAGCAAATACATCAGGATGGACGAATCGCTGCACTGGTAGATGATTTCGCGATGGCTGCAGGTATTGCCCTAGCGTCAGCATGTCCACTCCGTGCTCACGCATTCTCTGCATGACCTCAATAACCTCATCATCGGTTTCTCCCAAACCAAGCATCAGCCCAGATTTAGTAGGCACATGGGGAACACGCTTTTTGAAACCCTCAAGCAAATCCAGCGACCATTCGAAGTCGGATCCTGGGCGAACCGCCTTGTAGAGACGCGGGACAGTTTCAAGATTGTGGTTGAAAACATCGGGAGGCTCTTGCTCAGTGATGGCCAAAGCAACGTCCATTCGACCACGATAATCCGGCACCAACGTTTCCAGCCTGACACCTGGTGACATCTTGCGGATTTCACGCAAACACTCTACAAAATGGCTCGCGCCGCCATCTCGCAAGTCATCGCGGTCAACGGAAGTGATCACAACATATTTGAGACGGAGATCAGAAATAGCAGTCGCAAGATTGCGAGGCTCTTCTACATCCAAAGGTTTCGGCCGTCCGTGCCCAACATCACAAAATGGGCAGCGTCGAGTGCAGATATCCCCCATGATCATGAAAGTTGCCGTCCCCCCTGAGAAACACTCTCCGAGGTTCGGGCATGACGCTTCTTCACAGACGCTATGGAGTTTGTGCTTTCTGAGCAATGCCTTGATACGGCTCACCTCAGGTGATGCCGCAATTTCCACACGTATCCAGTCCGGTTTGCGAGGAAATTCTTCGGTTGGAATGATCTTGACCGGGATACGCGCGACCTTCTCTGCACCGCGAAGCTTCACCCCCGCCTGTAACGGTTGAGGGCGACTTGAAACAGACGGGAGTTCGCTCATAGCAACTGATCCTTTAACCGCGGTAGTAGCTTTGAGGAACAAATGGGGTCTTGGTCACACGCATCGGGATATGCTTGCCACGCACCTCGGCATAGACAACCGAATCAAGAGCCGCAAATGCGGATTCCACGTATCCCATGGCCAGCGGAGCTCCCAATGTCGGGCCAAAGCCTCCGCTGGTTACCTGGCCGATCACGGATCCATCTTCAGCGTGAATCACCACACCTTCCCGTACGGGAATCCGCTCCAGAGGCAATAGCCCGACTCGCCTCTTACTCACTCCTTCTTTCTGTTGAGAGAAGACACGAGAAGCGCCCGGGAATCCTCCTGCCCGTACCCCATCAACACGACGCGCTTTCGATATGGCCCAAGCCAAGCTAGCTTCGATGGGAGTCAGTGAACCATCCATGTCGTGACCATAAAGACACAAGCCCGCTTCCAGACGCAGTGAGTCCCGCGCTCCCAAGCCGATCGCTTTGACCTCTGGTTGAGCGAGGATCACACGTGCTAACTCGACGGCATGCTCAACAGGAACGGATACTTCGTATCCGTCCTCACCGGTGTAGCCTGAGCGGCTGACGTAGCACGGAATACCATTGATCTCCAACGCCTGAAACTGCATAAACGTCATGTCCTTTACTTGCGGTGCAATGCGCCCCAGCGCCTGCGCAGCAGACGGGCCTTGCAATGCGAGAAGAGCTCTACTTTCGAACAACTCCTCCACTTCGCAGTGCCCCTCAAGGTGAAGCTTTAGATGGGCAAGATCTTGCTCTTTGCACGCGGCATTAACGACCACGAACAAATAGTCCCCGGCATTCGCCACCATCAGGTCATCGAGTACTCCGCCTTGATCATTAGTGAACAGTGCGTACCGCTGAGTACCCACTGGCAGATCCACGATATCGACGGGCACGAGCGACTCTAGAGCAGCAGCGGCACCTTTACCATGCAAGCGAATCTGGCCCATGTGGCTGACATCGAACAAGCCAGCTTGGTCGCGAGTGTGTAGATGCTCCTTCATCACCCCCAGGGGATACTGCACTGGCATTTCATAGCCAGCGAAGGGAACCATGCGTGCTCCCAACTCCAGGTGAAGATCATGCAAAGGTGTACGTTTCAAAGATTCAGTAGTCATCGATAAATCCTTTGAGCAGCTGGCATTCCAGCCTCAGCATTCAATTATGTTCACAGCCAACCCACCGCGAGCCGTCTCTTTGTATTTGGTCTTCATATCGGCACCGGTCTGGCGCATGGTTCGAATGACCTTGTCGAGCGAAACGTAGTGATCTCCGTTGCCTCTGAGTGCCATACGGGCAGCATTGATGGCTTTCACAGAGCCCATCGCATTGCGTTCGATACACGGCACCTGAACCAACCCTCCGATGGGGTCGCAGGTCAGTCCCAAGTTATGCTCCATGCCTATTTCTGCAGCGTTCTCGACCTGACGAGGAGTCCCTCCCAGAACTTCACAAAGAGCGCCCGCAGCCATGGAACAGGCCACCCCTACTTCGCCTTGGCAACCCACCTCTGCTCCAGAAATTGAAGCGTTTTCCTTGTAAAGAATGCCTATTGCAGCCGCGGTGAGCAGGAATCGCTGTACCCCCTCTTCACTGGCACTGCTGATGAAGTTGACGTAGTAGTGAAGAACAGCCGGAATAATCCCCGCAGCGCCATTCGTAGGTGCTGTAACCACACGGCCACCACTCGCATTCTCCTCATTGACTGCCAATGCATAGAGATTCACCCAGTCCAAGACTGAAAGATTGTCCCTAAGTCCTGCCTCAGGACTGACACGGAGTTGGCGATAGAGATTCGCAGCACGTCGTTTGACCTTGAGGCCGCCAGGCATGATTCCTTCGTTATTGCAGCCTGCGCGAACGCAGTCCTGCATAACACTCCAGATATGCATCAACCCATGAGTTGTTTCCGAAGCCGGACGCCAAACCTCTTCATTTCGAGCCATCAGCTGACTAATGGAAAGCCCGTGTTGCTCGCACAATGACAAGAGCTGATCGCCACTGCGAAAGGGAAACGGCAACGGCGTTTTGTCCTCTACAATACGGTCGTGCCCCGCAGCATCTTCATCAACCACGAAGCCGCCCCCAACCGAGTAATACTCCCGACTCCGCACCTGAAGGCCCGCTTCATCGAATGCTCGAAAGATCATTCCATTCGGGTGAAACGGTAGAGGCTTGCGAATCATCGCAAGATGTTCTTTCTCTACAAACCGAATCCGCTTTTTACCTAAGAGGTTGAGACTATTGTCGGCCCTGATTTCGATTAAGCGGCCATCGACACTGCTGGTTTCAACCTTGTCGGGATAATCGCCTTCTAAGCCAAGAAGCACCGCCTTATCACTGCCATGCCCCTTCCCGGTCGCACCCAACGAGCCGTACAACTCGACTTTTACCGAATGCACTGTGTGCAAAAGGCCATCGCGTTCCAGGCCCTCAACGAACGTCACGGCCGCACGCATAGGCCCAACGGTATGGGAACTGGATGGGCCAATACCTACTTTGAACAGATCAAAAACACTGAGTGACATGTACGACTCCAACTTAGCGTTCGGAGAACTTCACTTTCCGTAGACCGGAAAACGATCGCAGAGCGTTGCGACTTGCTTCGCAACGTGCGCTTCAACGTCGGCATCGCCCAAGTGATCGAGGATGTCGCAAATCCAGCTTGATAGTGCTCGACACTCTGGAACCTTAAGTCCTCGGGTGGTAACGGCAGGAGTACCGATACGCAATCCAGATGTCACAAAAGGAGACTGAGGATCATTAGGCACGGCATTTTTATTTACTGTGATACGCGCTCTGCCAAGCGCGGCATCAGCATCCTTGCCAGTGATGCCTTGACGTATCAGGCTAACCAAAAACAAGTGGTTGTCAGTACCGCCAGATATAACGTCGTAACCACGCTCCATGAACACTTCGGACATCGCCTGGGAATTGGCAATTACCTGCGACTGATACTCCTTAAAGGCAGGCTCTAAAGCCTCCTTGAAGCACACAGCTTTCGCGGCGATCACATGCATCAATGGGCCGCCTTGACCACCTGGGAAGACTGCCGAATTAAGCTTCCGCTCGATTTCCGGATTCGAGTTAGCCAGAATCAAACCACCCCGTGGGCCCCGGAGTGTTTTATGGGTAGTAGTTGTAACCACATCAGCGAAAGGAAGCGGATTAGGGTACAAGCCTGTAGCGACCAAACCAGCTACGTGAGCCATATCAACGAAGAGATAAGCCCCTACCTTGTCGGCGATTTCGCGAAAGCGCGCGAAATCTAAAGTCCTTGAGTATGCCGAAAAACCAGCTATTACCATTTTGGGTTTGTGCTCGAGCGCTAGTCGTTCGACCTCGTCGTAATCGATCAGGCCATTGGCATCAATTCCGTACTGAACGGCGTTGTACAACTTGCCAGAGGAGCTAACTTTCGCACCATGAGTGAGGTGCCCCCCGTGAGCCAGGCTCATGCCCAAAATCGTGTCACCGGCATTGAGCAAGGCTAGATACACAGCGGAGTTCGCCTGAGAACCTGAGTGCGGCTGAACGTTGGCATAAGCTGCGCCAAACAGTTTTTTTGCTCGATCGATTGCCAATTGCTCGACCACATCGACGTACTCGCAACCACCGTAGTAGCGCTTGCCCGGATAGCCTTCAGCGTATTTGTTAGTCAGCGCCGAGCCTTGTGCTTCCATGACTTGCGGACTGGTATAGTTTTCAGAGGCAATGAGCTCAATATGAGCCTCCTGACGACCTTCTTCTGCGTTCATTGCAGCAATCAGAACAGGATCAAAATCTGAAAGGGTTAGGCTCTTGTGAAACATGAAATTTTCCTCAATTGAGGGGAAGCACGGGGCTGCCGTGCTTCCCTGGTTCAGACCTGAGTCAGGCGTCTTGATACACAGACACTGGTGGGCAAGCACACGACAGATTTCGATCGCCGTAGACGTTGTCTACGCGTCCAACCGGCGGCCAGTATTTATTTTCCTGAACCGAAGTCGTCGGAAACACTGCCTGTTCGCGGCTATAGGAGTGATTCCACTCACCTGCCAACTCAGCAGCTGTATGAGGCGCGTTTTTGAGGGGGTTGTCGTCTTGATGTAAGTCACCGCGCTCGACCGCACGGATCTCTTCACGGATACAAATCATCGCGTCACAGAAGCGATCGAGCTCTTCTTTTGATTCACTTTCTGTTGGCTCAACCATCAAGGTTCCAGCAACGGGAAAAGACATCGTCGGAGCGTGGAAGCCGAAATCAATCAAGCGCTTTGCGACATCCTCTACGCTGATGCCACTGCTGTCTTTGATAGGGCGGACATCAAGTATGCATTCGTGCGCGACTAACCCGTTTTCACCGGTGTAAAGGACTGGGTAGTGTTCTTCCAAACGTCGTGCGATGTAGTTCGCACTAAGAATTGCGAGCTCAGAAGCACGCTTCAGACCCTGCCCACCCATCATCCGGATGTACATCCAGGTGATTGGTAAAATACTCGCGCTACCAAATGGCGCGGCGCTCACTGCACCATGCTTGCTTTCCATATGGCCATGCCCTGGCAAATAAGGTGCAAGGTGAGATTTCACGCCAATGGGCCCGACACCAGGGCCCCCTCCACCATGAGGAATGCAGAAAGTTTTGTGCAGGTTGAGGTGAGAAACATCCCCACCAAACTGGCCAGGTGCGCACAGTCCCACCATGGCATTCATGTTTGCACCATCGATATAAACCTGGCCTCCGTGCTTGTGCACGATGTCGCAGATTTCACCGATGCGCTTCTCAAAAACACCGTGAGTTGAAGGGTATGTGATCATCAGGGCAGCAAGCTGAGTGCGATGTTTCTCAGCCTTCGCGAGAAGATCATCTACATCGACGTTACCGCGCGCATCGCAAGCGACAACGACAACTCGCATGCCAGCCATTTGAGCAGTAGCGGGGTTTGTGCCATGCGCTGATGATGGGATTAGGCAAACATCTCGACCGGCTTCGCCACGACCCTTGTGGTACGCTCGGATTGCCAACAGACCAGCATATTCACCTTGCGATCCCGCGTTTGGCTGGAGCGAGACGGCGTCATAGCCTGTTACCGCACAGAGCATTGCTTCAAGCTCTCGGGTTAACTCTTGGTAACCCTTGGTCTGCTCCACCGGAGCGAAGGGATGCAACGAGCCGAACTCTGGCCATGTTACCGGGATCATCTCACTCGCCGCGTTGAGTTTCATGGTGCATGACCCCAGCGGGATCATGGTGCGATCCAAAGCTAGGTCTTTGTCGGCGAGCTTGCGCAGATACCGCATCAGCTCAGTTTCGGAGTGATAGCGGTTGAAAACTTCGTGAGTCAGGAACCGCGACTCTCGAATGAGTTGTGTTGGTATACGGGCGCTGGCCAAATCGGCCATATTGTCGAAATTAGGCACTTCCTGATCTGCAGCAGTGAACACAGCCCACAACGCAGAAATGGATTCGGGAGTGCACGTTTCGTCGATAGAAACACCAACACGCTGCTCATCCAAAATGCGCACATTGATGCGAGCGTTTTTCGCGTTAGCTACGATTTCGGGCGAAGGCCGCGCAGTGATGACACTGAGAGTATCGAAGAAATAATGCTGCTCCACATGATGACCCAGCTCTTCTAAGCCCTTAGCCAAAATCGTGGTCAATCGATGAATTCGATTAGCAATGTTTTTCAATCCTGCTGGGCCGTGGTAAACGGCATACGTACTCGCAATATTGGCCAACAACACCTGAGCTGTGCAGATGTTGCTCGTCGCCTTTTCACGGCGAATATGCTGTTCGCGAGTTTGCATAGCTAGGCGCAGAGCGGGTCTGCTATGGCGATCAATCGACACACCAACCAAACGCCCAGGCATGTCCCTTTTGAAAGCATCACGAGTTGCAAAGAACGCCGCGTGTGGGCCGCCGAAACCCAAAGGAACGCCAAATCGCTGTGCGCTCCCCAAAACTACATCGGCCCCAAACTCACCAGGAGGAGTCAGTAGGGTCAAAGCCAGCAGATCGGCAGCAACCGCGACCAGAGTGCCGAGTTCATGGGCTTTAGTAATCAGCGATCGATAATCGGTAATACCACCGGTGCTTGCTGGGTACTGGAGGAGCAAGCCAAAGTAGCCATCCATCCCTTCCTCAAGCAACTCATTCTCATCCCCTACAACTACATCAATGCCCAGTGGTTCAGATCTGGTACGTAGTACTTCCAGGGTTTGTGGATGGCAGTGTTGAGAAGCGAAGAACGCCGGGGCCTTGTTTTTTGAAAGGCGCTGGCAAAAGGTCATAGCTTCAGCAGCCGCAGTCGCTTCATCAAGAAGCGAAGCATTGGCAATGTCCATTCCAGTGAGATCACTCACGAGTGTTTGGAAATTCAGCAGCGCTTCGAGTCGCCCTTGTGAAATCTCTGGTTGATAAGGGGTATAAGCTGTGTACCAAGCAGGATTTTCAAGCAAATTGCGTAAGATTGGTGCTGGCGTAAAGCATGGATAATAGCCTTGGCCTATATACGTACTAAACAGCTCATTCTTGGACGCAATAGCTTTCAAATCGGAAAGCGCCTGCGCTTCACCCTGTCCAATAGATTGCTCGAGTACGCTTGTCCCTTTGATCGCATCAGGTACAACGCTATCAATTAAATTTTCGAGAGAGTCGTAACCGACAGCCTCCAACATTTCACGAACATCTTTGTCACGAGGGCCGATGTGACGAGCAACAAATTCATCACGTGTATCAAGAGAAATTGGAGTGGTCATTATCTGTTCCCCTCAGGAATTTTCCGCCAGGTATTGTTCATAACCGTCTTGATCCATCAATTGATCGAATGCAGACTTATCGTGAGGACGTATACGGAAGAACCAACCAGAGTCCATAGGAGATGCATTAACCAACTCGGGCTCTTCAGATACCGCAGGGTTCACTGCAACTATCTCTGCTGCAATCGGCATAGTGATGTTGCTAGCAGCCTTCACCGACTCAAGAACGACCACTTCGGCACCTGCTTCAAAGGAAGATAAATCTGGAAGTTGGACAAATACCACATCACCCAATGCTTCTTGAGCAAAGTTGGTGATACCTACTGTGATCTCGCCAGTTTCTTCAAGACGAAGCCATTCGTGATCATGAGTAAAACGCAATTTCATAATAAGTCCTTGAAGCCGTTTAAGGATGATGGAGCCTAGTAAAATCCAGGTCTAAGCGGACACTGCAATTGGAGTGCCAACAAAATAAAATCAACGAAAACACATGCATTACAAAAATATACGAAAACAGCAAAGCAGCTCTTATTGATATCACCCAATAAAGCCAATCGCGGTGCATTAGCGGCAGCAAAATTTATCAATCTTGAGAGCGATTCACCCCATCTAAACAGAACCGCCTCAGCATTCTAAAACGTTGCCACCCTAATGATCAAACAGATAATCCTCGTGAATTTACAATACTTTAACACCCTTAACTTTCGACACCACAAAGCTTTACTAACTATCAAACTTGATCTTGTGGTGAAAAATTGTTTGCATTAATGAGAAACTCAGAGAGCAATTAAACGGCAATTGCATGCCCATGGACAATCGAATGCTTAGCCATCGATGACAGTTGCTCAGCCTCCAACGCAAGCCTGCACTCCACAAGCTCCGCGATTGTCAGTATTGGTAACCTGTAACGTGCGGCGTACGCCTCAATGTCATTCCCACGAGTCATTGTTCCGTCTGGATTCATCAATTCACAAAGCACGGCTGCTGGGCGCATGCCTGCCAGGATTGCGATTTCGACACTCCCTTCGGTGTGACCACGACGCTCCAAGACGCCTCCAGATCTAGCCTTCAACGGGAACATATGACCCGGGCTAACAATACGACGATTGAATGTGTCTGATGCTAAAGCGGCCTGTACGGTAGTCACCCTGTCCGCAGCAGAGACACCCGTCGTGATGCCTTCAGCAGCTTCAATACTCACAGTGAAGCCGGTTGCATACCGCGACTCGTTTAGTGGAACCATTGGCTTAAGCCGTAGCATGTCGACGGTTTGTTCGTCCAGGCACAGACAGACAATGCCACTACCATCTCGAATCATCATGGCCATGCTTTGAACTGACATATTCTGAGCGGCCACGACAAGGTCAGCTTCATTTTCTCGATCAAAATCGTCAACTAATACAACTGGGCGCCCTGCTTTATAAGCGTTCATAGCAGCGAGCACGTTAGGAAAACGCGATAGGATAGATTTGGACATTTCTTATTCTCCAAACAAGCCTGGCGCTGGGCCGGGCATTAAAAACCAGTGACAGGTCGATGTTTTTTTTGCAATCACTTCTTCAAACGCAGAAAGTAATTTTAACGCTTGGTCAATAACCACGACTAAGATCCACGCTTCCTTTCAATGGTCGGTTTGAAATGAATCGTTCAAAGTTTGACAAGAACGCATCAACCATCATTTCAGGGTTTGCCGGCCCAGCAATATGGGGAGTAATCGTGATATTTGGTGTTATCCAGAATTGATGCGAAGGCGGCAGTGGCTCATGGCGAAAAACGTCAAGCACTGCAGCAGCGATACGATTGTTGCCGATTGCCTCTACTAAATCGGCGTCGACGACTGCTGATCCCCGCCCAATGTTGATGAACAATGCACTGGGCTTCATCAAATTGAACAGTTTTCGATCAAACAGGTTTCTGGTTTCAGGTGTATCTGGAAGAATATTGACTACGACATCAACTTCACCGAGATGTTCGTAAAATGAATCCAAGTCATAGGTAGCGAGCAGATGATCACTTTCTTTAGGCGCACGCTGTACGCCAACCACCTGCATTCCTAAACAGGTTAAGCGTTGTGCAACGTAAAGCCCGATATTCCCAGCGCCAACGAGCATGACTCTTTGCCCGTGAAGCGTTCCCGATTCAGCCGCCCCCCAAATAAAGCGTTCCTGATTTTCCGAACAACTCATGCCTGGCTTTACATGAGCCAGCATGTGAAACAGAACGTACTCCAACATTGGCTGACCAAAAACATCAACAGCACGACTCAATAAATAGTCATCAGGTATAGAGGATTTCAAAAGAGGTGAAAAACCTGCCCACGTCAACTGCAACCAACGAGGCTTCCACCCTTGGGCTAACAAATGTGCAGCTTTATCCGGTGCTCCAAACCATATATCAGCTGGGCAATCAGATTGAGAGTACACATCCGAGATAGGAAAAACCGTAATCTCAGGCGCTTTACTGCGCAGAAGAGAGAGGTACCCGTCGGCAGCGTCATCATCCAAAAGCAGTACGCTGCGCGAATCTGGTTGAGAGGTGGCAGACAACATCCCGGCATTACCTTTGATTGGAAGCTCCCGTGTCGTACAGAAGCCTTTTAATCAATAAGGCAATTGCTGTGCCAGCATAAAAAAGCTTTTATAAACATAGTATTAGCGCATCGTAAATTTTCTGAACGCAACGCTGAGACAAGAGAATCACTTTTGCAACGAAAAAAAAGCCAGTTAACAGACGGTAACTGGCCTCCCTTTTCACGTGGTTTAAGCTGTGCGAATTCCGTAGCGCTTGATCTTGCGGTAGAGGGTAGCCTTGCTCATTCCTAAAGCCTTGGCGGCTCTATCGATCTGATTACCATGACTAGACAAGGCGGCCTGAATTGTTTGCCCTTCCAGATTTGCGAGTGCCTGGCGTGCGTCAAGATTCACGAACTCGTGCGAGCTAACCAATTGGTTGCCATTCACCACAACAGGAGATGAGTCATTCTCCAATTCGCCTGCACGGCTGTGTGGCATATCTGGCTCCTTATGAACTGGCACCACCAAACGCTCAGAGATCGTTTTTATCCGATTTTCAAAAGGTAGCGTGATATCCGAAGGCTTGATTACGCCCTCCTCAGCAAAGAGCGATGCACGATGGAGGACATGTTTAAGCTCGCGAACATTGCCTGGCCATGAATAATCGAGGAGCTTTTTCCACGCTGCGGGCTTCATCTCTGGAAGGTCATCCGTACCAACCACTGACTCCAAGATTGTTTCAATCAATTGAGCCCTGTCTTCACGCTCACGAAGTGGTGGGATGTTCACAATCATCCCTGCGAGCCGGAAAAATAGATCCTCTCTAAAGGTTCCATCAGCGACTTTTTCGTGAAGCCTTTGATTGGTAGCCGCGATGATCTGCAGATTGACCTTAACTGCTTTACCAGACCCTAGAGGCGACACCTCCCCTGACTCGAGTACTCGCAACAAACGCGTCTGGAGTGGAAGGGGCATATCGCCAATTTCATCCAGGAATAGAGTCCCTCCATCGGCTTCCAGCAAACGCCCCTGATTTCCTTCCTTGCTGGCACCTGTGAACGCCCCTTTGGTATATCCGAAAAGCTCACTATCAATCAGGGACTCTGGTACGGCAGCACAGTTGAAAGCGACATAAGGGCCACGGCAACGATCGCTCTCTTCGTGGATCGCTTTCGCAAGCGTGTCCTTACCTACACCTGTCTCACCCAAAAGTAGAAGGGGGAGATTTTTGTTCATCACCTTGCGGATAAGTTTGACGTTCTGCAACATCGTCGAATCTTGTCCTGCACACCGGGCGAGGGAGCTGGAGGTTTCCCGAGGCTTAGGTTGGAGGCGGCTAGGGCGAGGCCTATTATCTGTAACTGCAATTTGGGATTCACCCCGCTCCCACTTCAACAAAACCATATCAATGGACTCATCACGGACTAGCGTCCGCACACGCGTCAGTGATCGGAAACATTCCAACGAGATGGCTGACTGCGGGCAATCGATAATCTCCCATAGCTTGGATTTACCGATATGTCTCGCCTCAATACCCAATCGTTTCCGCGCGCTATTACTGGCACCTCGCAGAGTGCCATTGTCATCAACGGCGATGATCTGGGCGGCGGTGTTGATGTCGCAGATTTGCAGGATCACACAATCCCTGAAATGCTCGGTAAACAACCGCTCCTCGAGCACAACCGAGCTTCGAGTGGCCAGGTTATAGACAATGTGATGCGCATTGACATCCACATTTGGATTGCAGGTAGTGAGGTTTAGAACACCCTGTAATTCCCCCCAAGGATTATAAAAGGGGGCAGCAACGCAGGCTTGGGACGACAGATCAAAATAGAAATGATCATCCCTGAAAACGGCTACCGGCCTTTGTTCAGCGATGCAGGTACCAATGCCGTTGGTACCCCCCACGTCTTCACTCCAAACTGTCCCTAGTTTGTCGCTCTCACAATAGAAAGCCTGCTGGGGTTTGACGCTCTCTGCGATAATCACACCCTGAGCATTTGCCAAGCTGGCGCTATAACCGACGGCACTGACCATAGTCATGAGACCGTTCAGCTCGCTCAATGCAAAAGTGAATGCCTGCTGTCCGAATTCTTCTTGCATACGACGAAGCTGCGAGTCCTCGACCTGAGGAACCTCTGGCTTTTCATCCGGAGACATACCATTTGCGAAGCAGCGTGCCCAAGAGTCTTCGCATCTATCTCGCAGACTTAAAGAAGTATCTGAGGTCTGCAAGGCGCTTGGCTTCCCAACGGAATCTAGCCGTGAGCGGATGCGTGCGAGATGTTCTTGGAAACTCATGCCTAGCACCTTTTCGGGTGAGTCGTAATGACAGAATACACCTTTACCTGCTTTTGATGGATTCAAGCAATAATCGAGCCCACAACACAGCCGCCATCTGTCCGAAAATGGAGAACGTGGCAAATCATCAAATTGGCTCACGGCATTAGCTAATCGCGCTTCCATGCCATCCCACACGTATTTCTGCGGATGACTCCAACGCTGGTGGTACTACACGGCGCGCTAGCAGGCCGTGCACTCCGATCATCGACAACATAAGCCGAATCGCAAAAAGGGGTTGCGTGAGGAATACGCGCACCTGCGCACTGGTGCTCCGGCCATACAAACACCAATTGCAGAAATGCTCGCAGTTGTTCGTGAGTACTCGGTAACGGTTTTCACCCACGCGAGAAAGCGCACGCCTTACCACCTCATCTGCGCTGTATTGGGGCCTTGGATCGCCTCGATACTGCACAGTCATACCTGCAGCAAAACGCTCAATAGGTAAGATTTTTACCGCGCCGCCGTGGAGCCCGCCAAACAACCCCGAATAATGAATGACCTTTCCGGCACCTAAGTAAATTCCATGATGAAAGTATCCATTTCGAGGGGTAATGAGATGACTACCAACAGGTAGTTCAGAGCTGCTCTGCCTGTCCCATTGCACCCAACCAACATGAGAATCCATAGCCGATAAAGGAGTAGTCACTTTCATTTTTGCACCACCTCGAACTGCTTCGGCGCTCACTTAGAGTCACCACGTCATCCAGGGCGGAGCACGCTTCATGCCACGTGTCCAATTTATTCCTTCTGACTGCTCGTCGTTGCCAAAGGCTGGTACCGCGACTCAACCCGAAATTTATTCGCCGACCGAGTCAAAGCCCGAATTTGGTCGCACAAAAAAATCGATTCTCAATTTTGCAACGAATGATTTTAAGACCTCGTCGCAAAGTTGATTTTACGAGATGAGAGAGGTTGCGAGAAAAGGAATAAGGTGAAAAAAATAATAAATTTACCATATATATCAATCAGATAAACAATTCAAACCGAGATGGCACCCTTGTTGCTATGACCTGTTTACTGACGAACTCGACATGCATCCACGCAGTGCGCTTCGTTGTTCGGCGGTTAAACCCTCAGGGGGCGTTCTACCAAAAACCAGACGCCCTAGATGCTCAGCAAAAGCTTAGGAGTACATATGGAACTCGGTCTTTTCATGATGCCGCTGCACGATCCGCGGCGTAACTACACTGAAATGCTGCAACAAGATCGCCAAGCCGCAATTTTGGCTGATCAGTTGGGCTACTCCGAGGTATGGGTAGGCGAACATTACAGCTGCAGCTCTGAGCCGGTCGCGAACCCACTCCAGTTTTTCGCCACCCTTCTGGATGCCACCAAGAACATCAAGTTCGCCACAGGCGTTTTGAATCTACCTCAGCACCATCCAGCTACTGTGGCTGGTGATGTAGCCCAATTCGACCACCTCAGCGGCGGCCGTTTCATCATGGGCGTTGGCCCTGGTGGCTTGGTCAGCGATATGGAGCTGTTCGGTACTTCTGAGCTGAACCGTGCAGAGATGACCGTTGAGTCAGTCGAGATGATCCACAAGATCTGGGCCTCCAACCCTCCTTACAACATCCAAGGCAAGTACTGGAATGTTGTTCTTGAGAAAAACCTGATCCCATCCTTAGGGTTCGGCCCAATGCTGAAACCGTTCCAGCAGCCGCACCCACCTCTGGCTATCTCTGTGATGAGCCCGTCTTCCAGCAGCGCACGTCAGGCTGGTGAGAAAGGCTGGAGCATCGTCAGCGCCAACTTCATTCCACCAGTGCACGCAAAATCCCATTGGGAACAATATGCAATTGGTTGTGATAACGCTGGCCGTCCAGCTGATCGCAACAACTGGCGCATCGCCCGCTCGATCCTGGTCACCGATACAGACCAGGAAGCCGCTGATTACCTAGCTCGTCCAGATTCCACATATGGCTGGTACTACGACTACATCGTAGAAGACATGAAAGCCTTCAACATGCAGCGCATTCTCAAGCCGTCTGCCGAGATTCCGGACAGCGAGGTCACTCGCCAAAACTGCCTGGACTGGATGGTGATGTCTGGTTCGCCAAAAACCGTTCTCGACAAGCTGGTCGCATTTGTCGACTACGTCGGTGGCCCATTCGGCACCTTGCTCACTACTCAGAAGGATTGGGAAAACCCAGCCCTTCATCAGAAATCACTTCGTCTTCTCGCCGAAGAAGTCATGCCAAAACTTCGCGATTATTGCGAGACCGTGAAAGTGGTTTCTTAAGAAAGCCATGGGCCCGAAAGGGCCCAACTCAAGGCGACCAAAGCAGTCGTCTGATCGGTGTCACCCTTACTGCCAACAACAACTGTCCGATCGAACGTTCAACCTTCCAGGTCGAATATGAAAAGGAAGTCGATCAGGGCAAACAAAAACAAGGTCGCGATAATTCCGATCCTATTGGCATCGGCGATCGCGTCCTATCCAAGGGGATTGCCATGAGTCTGAATGTAACTCAACGACAGAGGTTGCTAAGCGGATTTTTAGCTGCGCCGACAATGTCGTTCATGCTGGTGTTTTTCATTTTACCGTCCCTCTTGCTGTTGCTTTACAGCTTCTGGTCGGCTCGCTCCTTTGTCATTGACCCCACCTTTAACATCGACAATTACGTCCGTACCTTGTCAGCCGCCGGTTTCTGGAGGACTGGGGTCACTGGTCTTTCGAACGGTGTCTGGACAGCCATTGCTTCCGTGGTTTTAAGCTTTCCTGCGGCGTATTACATCGTCTACCGCAGCGTCAACAACAACGCCTTCTACCTGATCCTCCTTTCATGGTTTTCAAGTTATCTGGTGAGGGTTTATGCCTGGAGAACCATTCTGGGTACAAACGGGCTGATCAACACGACGCTAATGCAATTCGGGCTGATCAACCAGCCGGTTGAATTTTTACTGTTCAGCCCATTCGCCTCGGTGATCACCCTCGTCCACATCATGTTTCCTTTCGCGCTCCTTCTTTTGGTTTCAGCGCTGCGTGACGTGAAAACTGACTACATCGAAGCGGCTCGAGATATGGGCGCATCGCGGTTTCAGGTGCTGACCAAGGTAATCATTCCAATGTCCTACAAGGGCATTGTCTCCGCATTTATGTTCACGTTTATCCTCGCAGCAGGCGACTACATTACCCCTCAGTTGTTGGGCGGAAGAGATGGGGTTACCAATGGCCTGCTCATCGCCAACCAATTCAGAAGCGCCGGTAACTGGCCCCTAGGTGCAGCGATGGCGTTCATCACCTTGGTACTTTTTGTAGGTGTCTACGTGGCCTTTACACAACTGATGAAGGCTTGCCGTCTCTCCCCCGGCCGCCGTTATCACAACTAATTGAGGACATCGAAATGTTAAGAATGTACCTCTGGCTCTATGTGCTGTTCCTCTATGCCCCAATCGTCATCATTGGCATGTTCAGCTTCCATAGCAGCCCATCACTGGTGTTTCCGTTCGACGGCTGGAGCCTGCGGTGGTACGAACAGATTTTCGCCAGCCGCACCTTTCGCGAGTCACTGTGGAACAGCATCATCGTGGCGACTGCTGCATCTGTAGTGACTACCCTTCTCGGGGCTACGGTTGCTCTCGCACTGATTCGGATCAAGGGAAAGATGCGGGATGTGATTGCTACGATCTGCGCAGCTCCTATTGCCTTGCCTGGATTGTTTCTAGGGATTGCCCTGGTAAGTGGTTTCGCGCAAGTGGGAATGAATCGCTCACTACTAACCGTCACCATCTCGCATGTGCTCTATGCCCTGCCATTTTTTGTGGCGACCCTGCGTTCTCGTATCGACTACTTCGACAGTTCGCTCGAAGAAGCAGCCCGAGATCTGGGTGCGACGACTTGGCAATCTTTCCACCTCGTAACTTTGCCAATTCTGCGTCCTAGCATCGTGGGAGCCGCAATCTTGGTGTTCGCACTCTCGTTCGACGAGCTGATCATCACCGTCTTCGTGAGTGGAAACGAGTCAACGCTCCCCATGATGATTTGGTCGATGATGCGTCGCACTGTTGACCCAACCATCAACGCTGCATCCATGGTGGCCCTTGGGCTTTCCTTGATCGTCATCACCATCGCTGGAGCCATTTTTTGGCTGCAACGCAGTGCCGCAATCTCGTCCAGAACTTCTGATTTGAGGGTTGAAGCAAATGACCAAGTCGATAGTACAACTGAACAACGTCCACAAAGCGTTCGGCCCGTTCAAAGCTTTGAATAACATCAATCTTGATATCCAGAAAGGTGAGATTCTGACACTGCTTGGCCCAAGTGGCTGCGGCAAGACGACCCTGATGCGGATCATTGCAGGCTTTGAAGAGCCGACGACCGGCACACTGAAAATTAATGGGCAGAATGCAACCAGTCTGCCACCCGAAAAACGCAGTGTGAACATGGTGTTTCAGCGGTATGCCCTGTTTCCGCACCTGGATGTTTTTGACAACGTTGCCTTCGGATTGCGTCTTCGTAAATTGCCCAAGGGTGAAGTCAATAAGCAAGTGACAGCTATGCTTCATTTAGTGCAATTGGAAAGCTATTCCGGCAGATGGATCCATGAACTCAGCGGTGGGCAATGCCAACGAGTAGCTCTCGCCCGTGCGTTGGTCAATCAGCCAGACGTGCTGCTATTGGACGAACCCTTGGCAGCACTCGACCTCAAAATTCGGCATCACATGCTTCGTGAGTTGAAGCGAATTCATGAGGAAACAGGCACCACGTTTGTTTACGTCACTCATGATCAGGATGAGGCAATGATTCTCTCGGATCGGGTCGTACTGATGAACAAAGGGGAGATCGCGCAGCTTGGTTCGCCACAGGATTTGTACGCAGCTCCTGAGTCTCTTTTCTGCGCCAAATTCTTCGGCGAGACCAACATCTTGGAAGGGCGCGTCGACAAGATAACCAGGGGCGTCGCTGACATTTCGACTCCGCTTTTTTCTGCCAAAGGTGCGGCACGAAATGCTCGCGAGGGGGAGACTGTATCTATCTCCATTCGTCCAGAGGCGATGAAATTAACAGGATCTGATGCCCCACTCTTGGCAGGCCCCAACAGACTGACAGGACATGTTGAGGACATCGTTTTTATTGGTAACCGCGTTGTTTATCAGGTTCGTCATGGCGACAACCTTCTCAGTTGCCAGGAGACGCGTCCCGTAACAGGAATTCAATACACCCCGGGATCTCACGTCCATCTCAACTGGCCAGATGAGGCCGTTGTGGTTCTGACGCAATGATCAGTAAGAACGTCGCGGTGGGCTTAGTCCACCGCTGCAACCAAAGTGCTAAGGAGTCAAAGTTGGTGGATTATATTGTAGTGGGCGGTGGGCCTGCAGCTTGCGCGGTCGCATCTCGTTTAACCGAGGATTCCAACACTTCGGTAACTCTGTTCGAACAGGGTTCCCGAGATTGGAACCCGTACATCCACATGCCGGTTACCTACTTCAAAACCGCGAAAGGTAACCTGCTGAGCCGTTACACGCTTCAGCCGCAACGTCATCAAAACAATGTGACACCCGTGATGGTTCAAGGGCGCGTATTGGGCGGTGGCAGTTCCGTTAACGCTATGGTGTATATGCGTGGCTGTCCTGAAGATTACGATAACTGGGAGGCCATGGGCTGCGAAGGTTGGTCGTATAAAGATGTCTTGCCATATTTCAAACGTAGTGAAGACAACGAACGCTTTGCCGGTGAGGCACACGGGCAAGGTGGCCCGCTGGGCGTATCGGATCAACGACACACTCATTACCTGACCAAGAGTTGGTTGAAGGCTGCGCAGCAGACTGGGATCAATTACAACCCAGATTTCAATTCAGGCAAGCAAGCAGGCGTCGGCCTCTTCCAGGTGAAGATGCGCAATGGCTTGCGCTGTAGTGCAGCAGTTGCGTATCTCAACCCTGCTCGTAATCGACCCAATTTAAGCATCCGAACTAAATGCAAGGTTTTGCGGGTACTTATAGAAAACGGACGCGCCGTAGGCGTTGAGTATCAGGAAGGCGGCCAGGTAAAAACTCTACGAGCTGAGAAAGAGGTTATTGTCAGTGCCGGAGCGATTGGCTCACCTGCCCTGCTGCTGCGCTCAGGTATTGGGCCATCTGAACATTTACGCTCGGTAGGCGTTCCGGTTGTCCATGATCTCCCGGGCGTCGGAGAGAACCTACAAGATCACGTTGATATGTTCTTGATCTATGAGCTGACAGGGCAACACAGCTATGACAAGTACAAGAAACTTCGTTGGCAAGCTTGGGCAGCACTGCAGTACGCACTCTTCCGCAACGGCCCTATAACCTCCAACATTTGTGAAGGCGGGATGTTCTGGTACGGCGATAAAAATGACCCATTGCCGAACCTTCAATACCACTTCTTGCCTGGCGCAGGCGTTGAAGAAGGAGCGGAATCAACTCCAAGCGGAAATGGGTGCACGATTAACGTCTACCAAACGCGCCCACGTTCAAGAGGCACCGTTCGGTTGCGAGATGCAGATCCGCACAGTGACCCGTTGGTCGATCCAAATTACTTGTCTGATCCATACGACGTGGAGGTATTGGCAGAAGGCGTGCGCATTGGCCAAGAAATCATGGAGAAATCCGCATTGAGCCCCTATGTATCGCATCCCCATCGCCCATCCAAACGGTTGATGACGAAAGAGGAACGCGAGCAGTTCGTTAGGGAGACTGCGCAAGGTGCATTGCATCCATCCGGCGCCTGCAAAATGGGTACAGACCCCATGGCAGTTGTAGATCCTCAATTCAGAGTTCATGGGTTGCACGGATTGCGTGTTTGTGACACTTCGGCGATGCCGAAACTAGTCTCCGGTAACACAAGTGCACCTTCCATGATGATGGGCGAGCGCCTCGCCGACTTTATCCGCGGCCGCACCTCGGCGGGTTGCTGATATGGAACTCCTACCCGCCTTGCCAGGCGCTGAAAGAAACAATTGGTCTTGGTGGCGGGAGGACGTACAGCCACTTCATGGCCTTCCATTGAGACCTCTCCGCGGTGGCATCAACGCCGATGTCGTGATCGTGGGCGGTGGATTTACTGGTATGTGGACTGCGTTGGCATTACGCCAGCGCGCTCCTCATTTAACCGTCGCCATTCTAGAAGCCAACCGTTTGGGCGATGGTGCCAGTAGCAAAAATGGCGGAATGGTGCATGGGTATTGGGGCTCGCTTCCGGCGAATATCAGAGCAATGGGCGTCGACAATGCTCTCGATATCGCACTACTAGGCAGCAAAGCCCAAACTGCATTTCGAGAATTTGCTACCAAGTCAGGACGGGATGTCTGGTGGAGGGAAGAAGGGAATCTTCGTGTAGCCACTTGTGAATCTCAAGAGCATACATTGAGAGAATTTTTGAAACAGTGCCAAGGTCTCGGTGTAGAAAAATTTATCCAACCCGTTGACCGTGATCACGTCAGAGAACTCATAAATGCTCCCTCTTTTGGCAATGGTATTTACTTTCCCGAAGCGGGAAATGTTCACCCGGGCAAACTCATAATCGAACTGAAAAAAGCTGTACTCGAGGCAGGTGTCCAGGTTTTCGAGGACACCCCCGTAACCCGAATTGAAGAAGGCTTCCCTCACAGAGTTAGATGCTTGAAAGGAGTCGCTATCGCGAAAGACGTGGTACTGGCGACGAATGTTGCTCTGGCTGGTATACCCTCATTGGTGAATAAATTCAGTATTTTTTCCAGCTACGCCACGATGTCCAATCCAACTGAAGAAGGGCTTTCCAACATTGGGTGGTCAGCTCCTTTAGGCGTCAGTGACGCACGAATGTTCTTACACTATTTTCGCCGCACTAAAGATCATCGAGTCCTTATGGGATCCGGTTCCGGGCCAATTGGCTGGGGCAATAAATTTGATGCGGCGTCCTTGCGAAATGACGAGCAAAGCTTCGACAGAGCACGTCGAGGAATGAAACACCTGCTTCCATCTGTAGCTCAAGCCGGGTTCGCTAAAACCTGGGGCTGGCCTATTGATGTGTCGTCAGACCGTATCCCCTTCTTCAAGACACTCAAACGACGCATCCATTGTGGCGGTGGGTATTCGGGGCATGGTGTGCAAGCAACATGGATCGGCGGCCAATGTTTAGCCTCATTGGTGTTGAATACCGAGGATGAATGGGCTCTGTCTCCATTTTGCAAACGTACATTACCCCGATTACCGCCTGAACCCCTCAAGTTCATAGGTGCTAATGCCATTCGATGGGGAATACTGAACTGCGAAGAGGCTGAACAAATGGAGCAAAACGCTCCAATACCAGCCAAAGCCTTTGCTGCACTTCCATCACTCCTTGGGCTACGCATCGGCGTGCGCTGATCCATTCCGAAGTTCTTGTACTCTAAGGTTTCTATGAAAAATCCGCCAAAAAAAGTCGGTACGCTGTCGTATCGACTGTCGACACGTATTGCATTTTTTGTCGCTGGTTTTCTGATGGCGTCATGGGCCCCATTAGTGGCCTATGCGAAAAGTCGTCTAGAGCTGAATGAGGCCGCTCTAGGACTTTTGCTTCTTTGTGTTGGCATCGGATCACTCATTTGTATGCCCCTAGCGGGATATCTTGCCCAGCGAGTGGGTCTACGCAAAGTCATCGTTTCAAGCAGTCTTGTTTTCTGCGCAACCTTACCAGGTCTAGCGATCGCTCCTGATCTCATGCTTATGGCAGCCATGCTTCTACTGTTTGGAGCCTCGTTAGGTTTACTGGACATCTCCATAAATTTCCAAGCGGCAGCGGTAGAACGAGCAGCAGGCATGCCGTTGATGTCTGGGTTTCACGGTTTTTTCAGTATCGGCACATTCGTCGGCGCCAGTATCGGGACAGCTCTCTTAAGCACAGGTGTCTCTCCGCTACTTGTAACGCTTATCTCTGCGGTATCGGGAGCATGTCTCATACTGATAACGTACCCACGACTCATTCCTTCTATGGCCGAATCATCTTCAAATTTCTTTGCTCGCCCCCGTGGCATCGTTAGCCTTTTAGCGGCGCTCACCTTCATTTGTTTGTTGGTGGAAGGTGCAATGCTGGATTGGGGGGCCATCCTTTTAGGCACGCTACAACACGTCCCTTCCGCATCAGGAGCAATCGGCTATTCCCTGTTTACGTTAACTATGTCCATCGGAAGGTTAACTGGCGACTGGGCAAGCGCGAAATTTGGGGACAAAAATCTCCTGCAATTTGGTGCGGCGATAGGGATCGCAGGGTTCGCATTAATCCTGACACAAGACCTCAGCGGCGCGTTGCTGGGTTACATGCTAATTGGGATTGGGGTTGCGAACATTGTCCCAATTTTGTTTCGGGCTGCGCTCAATCAACATGACGTTCCCAGCGCCCAAGGCTTGTCCGCGGTAGCAACTGTTGGATACCTGGGCGTGCTTATGGGGCCTGCCGCGATAGGCTTCATATCTCATGCCACCTCGATCAAAGTGGCATTCACAGGTCTGGCAGTACTACTTGGCATAGTTCTACTGGCAGCAACATTCGTCACGCGCGGCAGTATCACAGCGAATCAAGAGAGTTGAACAATTGCGAATGCGCCTCTCACTATTGAGAATTGAAAAACACCCACACACAACTTATTGATAAATAACGAATATTTTTATGGCATAGGCTTTGCTATCTCCTGAATAGGCTGATCCGAAACATTCCGGATCGATGCGCGGAACCATATTCAGGAGCTTTCCATGTTCTATCCCCCAGTGAAATTATTCATCAACGGTGCATGGCGTGAAGGTAGCGACGGTATCCGGGAAGACGTGATCAACCCGGCTACAGGTGAAGTGATTGGAACATTCGCTCACGCTACCCCTGACGACTTGGATGATGCGATCAAAGCCGCCGAAGAAGGTTTTAAATCCTGGCAAGCCATCTCCGTTTTCGAGCGCAGTAAAATTATGCGTGCCGCCGCTGGCCTAATGCGTGATCGGCTCGAAGAAATTGCTGGCCTCATTACTGCTGAAGAAGGCAAGCCTCTCGCTGAAGCACGAATGGAAGTTAACGGCGGTGCTGACCTAGTCGATTGGTTTGCAGACGAAGCTCGTCGCACTTATGGTCGAGTTATTCCTGCACGCTCTTCAAACGTCACCCAACTTGCTATCAAAGAAGCAGTCGGCCCGGCAGTCGGTTTCACGCCATGGAATTTCCCCGTCAGCCAAATACTTCGCAAGATAAGCCCGGCGTTGGCGGCTGGCTGCTCAATGATCATTAAAGGCCCAGAAGAAACCCCAGGTGCACCGGCAGCAATGTTTCGCTGCTTCCAAGATGCCGGTGTTCCAGCAGGAACATTGGCCCTTGTGTATGGCAACCCCGCTACTATCTCGGAGCATTGCATCCCGCACCCGGCGATCCGAAAAGTTTCGTTCACAGGTTCTGTACCTGTCGGTAAACATTTGGCCGCGCTGGCCGGCAAGCACATGAAGCCCGCGACTATGGAGTTGGGTGGCCACGCCCCTGTAATCATCTGCAATGATGCAGACCTCGAATCGGCTTGCTCGGCATTGATTTCCTTCAAATACCGCAACGCCGGGCAGGTATGTATTTCACCGACCCGCTTCATCGTACAAGAAGGCGTTTACGACCGCTTCGTTGAGATGTTCACCGCCGCAGCTCAGATCCTAAAAGTAGGTGATGGAGCCGTGGAAGGCACTCAGATGGGGCCATTGATCAATGAACGTAGGCTCCAGGCTGTAGAGCGCTTGGTTAAAGACGCGATTGCTCGCGGCGCAAGCTTGGAAACGGGCGGTTCCCGATTCGATAAACAAGGCTACTACTTCCAGCCAACTGTTCTCAAAAACGTTACTCCCGCTATGGACATCATGAACGAAGAGCCATTTGGCCCAGTGGCGATGTTCATGTCGTTCAAAAATCTCGACGATGCCATTGCCGAAGCGAATCGCCTGCCTTTTGGACTGGCCTCTTACGCTTGGACTCGCCAGCAATCAAACATCTCGGCGCTCAACCGAGGCATCCAGGCGGGAATGCTGACTATCAATCATCTTGGGCTCGCCCTGCCGGAAACCCCATATGGCGGAATCAAAGATTCAGGCCATGGCTCCGAAGGCGGCACTGAAGCACTAGACGCGTATCTCACAACAAAATTTCTGTCGTGCCTTAACGCATAAGACAGATCGCCCGGTTCGGTCGGGCCGGGCGGCTTACAACAACGAGGTAATGATCATGTTAGATATTCAGTTTCGTGAAGCAATGGGCCGCTTTGCCGGCGCTGTCAACGCTATCACTACATTCGAAGGCGACCAACCCGTTGGACTGATTGCTACCGCAGTTTGCAGCCTTTCTGCAGAGCCACCTTCTGTCATCGTGTGCGTGAATAAAAGCGCTTCTGCTCACAATGCCATGCTGAACAATGGCTATTTTGGGCTAAGCCTACTCTCCCCCGCCCAGTCCCATGTGGTATCGCGCTTCACTAAGCAAAAAGGCTCAGAACGATTCGCAGCTGAGGATTGGGATCTTGAAGGCGGTAAAGCCCCGGTTCTGTGGAACGCACCTGTGGGCATGATCTGCAAGATCGGGAACTGCTTCGACGGGTTCTCCCACACCATCATTGTGGGGATTATTGAATCGATCAGCCTTTGTGATCCTGAGCTTAATCAGTGCCTTCTATGGAAAGGCAGAGGGCTTCATCAGGCAGTTGAGTTCGTATCTACCCATTGAAGGTAGGCCAAGTACGAGAGCTCACCAAGCCGTTGCGATGGAGTCATTCATGTTGAGTATTAGCGAGAAAATAAGAGGCTATGGCACGGACTTCATCTCGGTGTTGCGAGGTGACAATCGGGCTGAAGGAGACGTGCTGGAGCTGCGAGCCTCTGAAGACAGAATCCCATCGGGTAGCTCATTGTCGGCCTTTATTGTCAGTGAGGAAAACGGCTCACACCGCTTCGCGAGACACAGTCTCGCGCGAGCGGAGGAGCAGGCTATTGAGCTTGCTAAAGATTTGTTCAGTGCTGATTACGCCAACGTCCAACCTCAGTCGGGTGCCCATGCCAATGCTGCCGTTTACCGTGCATTACTTAAGCCTGGAGACACCATTCTCGGCATGAGCACAACGCACGGAGGTCATTTACCTACTACGACAAAACCTTCTGTTGGCAGCAGTTCTTACAACGCTGTTGAGTACGGTTTATGTGACAACGGATTGATCGATTATGACGAGATAACGCGTCTGGCTGTTGTCCACCGCCCCAAAATTATCGTGGCTGGATTTTCAACATACTCGAGATTCCTGGACTTTCAGAAACTCAGAGATGTCGCTGACACGGTGGGCGCTTTTCTATTAGTCGATATGTCACATATCGCTGGCTTGGTCGCTGCGGGTCTACACCCGAGTCCCATCACCTTCGCAGACATCGTTACCTCCACCACCCAGAAATCACTGCGCGGCCCGAAGGGTGGATTGATCCTGTCGAAGGACAAGAGGCTTGAAATCCTTCTAGATCACTCAGTTCGTGAACTCAATCGTTACGCATCTCTGAATCGCATGATTGCAGCGAAAACTCAGTGTTTCCGCGAGGCGAAGACTCACCGGTTTCAGGCCTATCAGAAGCAGGTCGTTGCCAATGCCCAAGCAATGACCCACGCGTTGATTCAACAAGGTATTGCAGTCGTCACGGGGGGTACAGACAACCATATATTCCTGATCGACCTCAGCAAACAAAACCTCAACACGCTCGAGGCAAGCGTTGCACTGCAGCGTATAGGTGTTGCTGTGGAAAATGGGGAGCAGGCACAGGCATCTGAATCACCTTTCGCCACCAGTCAATTGCGTATCACTACTTCGTCGATAACTGATCGGGGGTTCACACCGGCTTCGTGCGCTCGTCTTGCCTCAGTTATTGGTCAAGTTCTATTGCAGCCGAACGATTTAAAAACGATTTCAACAGCAGCAAAAGCAATTGGTTTGCTATGCGCAGATTACCCGCTTTATCCGAGTTACATCGGATACCCGAACCTCTGAAATTAACCACGTTGCGTACATCGCTACGCATTCTCATGCAACAAATGGAGCTTATATGAAGATCGTTTCAGCCAAAGTGTTCCTTGTAGATAGCGGTTACGTAAAACCAATCATCGTGGAATTGACCACAGACGAGGGCATCACCGGCATCGGCGAAGCCGCCATCGCTTATGGCCTAGGTGCAACAGCCGCCGCCGGGATGATCAAAGATTTTTGCGATCGCTTGGTCATTGGTGCAGACCCGTTCCGCATCGAAACCTTATACACCCAGATGTACGACAACTCTTTTTGGGCCAAAGGTGGTGGTGCCATTGTCTTCGCTGGCATCAGTGCGATTGAAACCGCTCTCTGGGACATCAAGGGCAAAGCAACCAACCTTCCAGTCTATGAATTCTTTGGTGGCAAAGTGTTCGACGAAGTACCGGTCTACGCAAACGGCTGGAACTACCATTGCTTCGACGCCGACTCGTGGGCTCATGCCGCCGAACGCCCAATTGCCGATGGTTTCAAGGCTTTGAAGTGCTATCCCCTGGCGACTCAGGACAAAAATGGTCGTCTTCAACATGTCCAACGCCGATTCCATGATCGTGACTTCACTGAACTCGCCTATCAGCGAGTGAAGAAGCTGGTGGAAGTGGCTGGAAGCGAGACCGAAGTTTACATCGACCTCAGCGGCGGTATGACCACTGCGGAAACTATCCGTCTGTGCAAACGCTATGAAGATTTGGGCATCACCTGGATCGAAGAACCGTGCGATGCCTTTGACATTGGTGCCATGGAGAAAATTTCCAAAGCTACCAACGCATCGTTGGCCGCTGGTGAGCGTCTGTACACGCGCCAAGGCTTCCGTCGTCTGATTGAGAAGCAGATTGTAGATATCGTTCAGCCTGATGTCGGTAACACTGGCGGTTTGTCTGAAACCAAGAAGATCGCAGCAATGGCTGAGGCCTACAACATGCTCGTTGCCCCGCATAACTGCGCCAGTTCGCTATGCACGGCCGCTACCATGCAAGTCGGCGTAACCATGCCCAACTTCATGACAATGGAAATTTACCCTTATTTCAGTGACTCTCCAAAGTACGTACAAATCCTGAAAAACTCCCCAGAAGACCGGATTGCCAATGGCAAGCTGGCGATCACCGACGATATAGGCCTTGGTGTCACCCTGGATCAGAAAGCGATCGCACCGTTCCTTTGGGCCGAATGTAAGGCGCAATGATGAGGCCACCAATGCAGCTAATCGCTAACGCATAGGCCCAAGTGAACACTCTATTTAGGCCGCTTTATAGCGGCCTTTTTTTGTAGGAGGGGTCATGAGTATCCAAGTAATTGAAGGTAGGTTTACTGACGTAAAAGGTCGATATGCAGTCATTGTGGCGCGTTTCAACAGCTTCGTTGTTGAGCACCTTGTGAGCGGCGCTATCGATGTTTTGAAAAGGCATGGCCTCGATGACGACGACATCAAAATTATCAAGGCCCCGGGCGCTTTTGAGCTGCCGTTGGTTGCACAAGCTATTGCAAAAAAATACGACGCAATCATCGCGTTGGGTGCAGTTATCCGAGGTGGCACTCCCCATTTCGAATACGTTGCGAGCGAATGCACCAAAGGCCTTTTCCAGGTGGGTATGCAGTTCAGTGTACCCGTCGCGTTTGGCGTATTAACGGTTGACTCAATTGAACAGGCCATTGAGCGCTCGGGCACTAAAGCAGGGAACAAAGGTGCTGAAGCGGCAATGAGCGCCATGGAAATGGTCAGCCTCATCAAGACGCTGCATAGCTGATCGGCGCCGCAGAAAAACAAAAAAACTTCTCGCCAATTGCCACATGGAAGCGCGTCATGTTTGACACCAGTTTATCGATCAAAAGCAGAATTACCCTCCTGGCCGGGTTGTGCATGCTCGGCGTCATCACTGCACTCATAACCTTTTCGGTTTATCGAATTCAGCGAATTTCAGATCTCGCGTTTGAATCCAGCTCGAAGATACTGAAAGAAGATGCTCAGCAGTATCTGGGTAAGATCGGCCAGGAGCAGTCTCGCGTTGCCATTGAACGATTCACCACCACTGCTGCTTTCGGCGAAACGCTCGCGAGACAGTTGGTACTGATGCGCGCGAATGACCAGCACTTACAGCAGGATTCTGAGCTCACTCGACAGGCAATCGTCGACTCACTTGGTTCACAGATCAAAGCGAGCCCAAATATTTTTGGTGTCGGTGTGGCATTCGCTCCAAACGTGATGGATGGGCGTGATTCAAAGTACGTTGGCAAAGGGATGCTTGGTAACGAGATAGGTCGATTCTCGGTTTATCAGTCGACTCACATCCCTAGCTACTCCATTCCCGAAAAGGAAATTCTCGATGACGGCACTGTGGGAACCTACTGGTACAAATGCGCCTTCCAGCAAAAGCGGACATGCGTCACTAATCCGTACACCTACACAGATGCGAGCGGTGTTAGCACCCTCATGTCGACTGTCGCGATTCCACTCATAGATGGACAGCAAGTCCTCGGCGTCATGAGCGTAGATATCAGTCTGGACAGCCTCCAGAAAATTGTTACCTCATCAGTGCCATCCCTTTATGGGGGGAACGCCGAGGTCTCATTCATAAGCCCGGATGGCGTCATAGCAGCCAATAGCAAACACGAAGAATCGTTGGGTAAATCATTGCAGGCGACCGATATCGCATCGAGCACACAAATACTGAGCGCAGCTAAAAAAGGCACTGAGAGCATTTTTGAAACAACAGATGCCATGATCGCAGTCGCTCCGTTCCAGGCTGTCGAGGGGAATACACCCTGGGCGGTAATTGTTAAAGCGCCTAAAGAGATTGTTCTAGCGCCCGCTCGCAAACTGGAGAGCGACCTTGGATTGGCAAAAGCTGCGAGCATGAAAATGCAGCTTGCGGTCGGCGCTCTTGCGGGCCTTTTGGGGATCGTTTTCATTTGGTTGATGGCCACGACAATTACCAAACCCATTCTGCGGGTTGCAGAAATGTTTAAAGATATTGCCTCTGGTGAAGGTGATCTTACGCATCGCCTGACATACGACAGAAAAGACGAATTGGGACAGCTGACCAGCTGGTTCAATAAATTTCTCGACAAGCTGCAGCCCATAATCGCAGCAGTGAGTCGCTCCATCGCAGATACGCGACGTACTGCGGATCAGGCGTCCAGCATTGCGAATGAAACCAGTGAAGGTATGCAGCAACAATTTCGTGAGGTCGATCAGGTTGCGACTGCCTCACAAGAGATGAGCGCGACTTCACAAGATGTGGCAAAAAATGCGGCTCTGGCAGCAGAAGCTGCGCAGAACGTCGATGCCGCGGCGAGAGAAGGAATGGCCACGATTAATCAGACAACCCATTCGATTGATCGCCTCGCTACGAATATTGATAGCGCGATGCAAGAGGTTGAAGTGCTGGCGTCAAACAGCGAAGAGATTGGTGCCGTACTTGACGTCATACGTGCCATAGCCGAACAGACAAACTTGCTTGCATTGAACGCTGCAATTGAGGCCGCCAGGGCTGGCGAATCTGGTCGAGGGTTCGCAGTCGTTGCTGACGAGGTAAGAAACCTGGCCCGACGCACCCAGGATTCAGTTGGTGAAATCCACGGTGTAATCGAGCAGCTTCAAAATGGTACTCGAAATGTGGTTCAGTCAATGCAAACAAGCCACAGTCAAGCCTCAGGGAGCGTCGCCCAGGTTGAACAGGCAGTTCTTGCATTGCAGAAGATCAACCGCGGAGTCGAAGTGATCAGTGATATGAGTCTACAAATCGCGAGCGCTGCGGAAGAACAGAGCTCGGTATCGGAGGAGGTAAACCGAAACGTTGCCAACATTCGCGATGTCACTGAGCAACTGACCCTTCAATCAGAAGAATCGGCGAGAGTGAGTAAATCATTGAACGATCTGGCTAATCAACAACAGCAGTTGATGGCTAACTTTAAGGTCTAGCTCGTGGTCGAAACGACTGATGGCCAACTGCGACTTAGCTACCTTACTAACCATTGATCTTTACTGTTTGAACTCGCAAACGTGAATCGCGCTGCAGATGGGCATCTGCTATTCATGTGGTTTGGTCACCCACGTTGCGTGTTCAACAGCTGGCTTCCGGAGCAATCCGGAAGCCTTTTTTTGATGATTGAAAAATGCTTCATTCCTTAATGAAAAAGGGCCCTCGAAGGGCCCTCTTGTACTCAAACCAAAATCACTTGGTCAGCCAGGACTCGACAGTTGCGGAGCCGTGTTCAGCTTTCCATTCCTTGAGGGTCTTGTGATTGCCGCCTTTGGTTTCGACGACTTCACCAGTGTGAGGATTTTTGTAGACTTTCACCTGGCGCGGTTTACGGCTGCCAGTTTTCGATTCGACGGCTGGAGCGCGACGGCCTGCCTGTGGATCAAGCAGGTTGATTACGTCTTTCAGGCTGTAGTTGTACTCACCCAACAGTGCACGTAGCTTGGTCTCGAATTCAATTTCTTTCTTCAGGCCGACATCACCTTTCAGAGCTTCGAGGGCTTGGAGCTGTTCGGCGAGGTGTTTCTCGAGTTGGCGGAATTCTGCGAGCTTGGACATGGGGGATCTCTGTGTAGTTAGTCCCCTAACGATACACCATAAATAGGAATTTGAATTTAGAGTAAGGGAGCCACAGGTATGCGAGTCGAGGTTCGCTGGCCTGATTTATTCGTCCTCAGCCAAGAGTGGCGTATTGAGGTCGACATCCGCCTGACCGACTAGCGCAATGATGCGATCGACCAGAAGCGAATCTACGGGCCGAATGTGCTCCGGATGCGCATTCATGTTAGCTGCCAGAAGCTCAAGCGTTCGGGATACGTAAAGATGAGCTTCTATCGGTTCAGCGGACGTGCACTGAACGCGGTTATCAGCAGTGATGATGGGGATGCGAGGATCATTCATGACCAAACCTTATCTGCTGTTCGATGTCGCAGCACCAGCAGGAATTTCGCCTATTTGGATGACGACGTGTTGTTCCGATTACAGGGGCTTTTTGAAGTGAAAAATTATGGATCAGCAATAATTATGGCTGAGCCATAATTTGGAATAATCCAGCTTTGCGGCATCCCCACCGTTGGTGAAACTCGAATCACCTGCAGTACACCGTCCACAGCTGATCAACACGCGTCGTAAAGCTCTGGCTCACCATTTCCCTTCGCATACCCCAATCGGGATTGGTTGGCACACTCGCCAAGCGCAGTGTTCCCCTATTCGATGTGCCACCGGAAGTGATGCAGTCGCTTCTTCGCGTAAGCGCCTAGCGGTGCTGTGGTGTGGTGTGGTGTGCTGTGCGCTCAATGGGGAAGGTGGTTGAACCATAACCCCACCAGCAACAGGCGATTAAGTGTGCGCATGATAACCTCGACTCAGACATCACTGTTCTGAGAACCCACCTTGAGCACAGCTAGCCTACCTAACGATTTCAAAACACTGATCAACGCACCAAAATTTTCAGACGACCCGGTTGGACGGCGCCAAATGAAGCGGTGGCAGCTCATCGCTGAAGACATCTACAAAAGCACGTCAAAGGAGGCATTGCTCGAAGCAAGGGGCAGAGCTGAAGGCTACATCCATGGCCTTGTGGACGCTGGGCATTTGTCGACGAGAGACAACGACCGCGACTATCACATTTTGAGCATCGTCCAACGGCGGCGAGAGTTTTTGCAGAAACTACTGAACGAGTACGGTTACTGAGCAGGGCGAGCTGTGAACCGTCCGACGGCAAAATGAACATCACACGATAGAGGCAGTTTGAAGCGCTCCGCACGGCTAATGGAGCGCTGCTAATTCAAACCGTATGAGGCCTAGCAAGTGATGTCTCAGAGGTCTGACAGAACGCGGGCGCAGAGCTCATCCTGGACGGAATTCCACTCTTCTATCGAGATCAGAACAGCGCTCCTTCGCTGACCATCGATGAAAACCGGTTTACGAGTCATGATTACCTTCTCAAGGAACTCATCGAAATTTCTCGTTGCCCGAGCAACTGTCCAGCGTTCATCAGCTGCCATGCAATTCCACTACTCCAGAACATTCAATCCTCAGATTTGAGACGTTCACCGGAACGAAGCAATTCAAGAAAACTCCGTCGCCCACCTCCACGTTTGAAGCTACCAACGAGGTAGTTTCCTTCTCGTGTTTCCAAAAGCCAAAAACGCCCTTCTTTCCATGCCCTCTGGATTTTTTCTGTCCGAATGATTCCACCATTGGCTGTTCGATACGCGTCGTCCTGTTGTAGGTGATCGAAGAATACGCCAACGCAGCGATCGTCGATGATCACCACATCGCTGATAAAAGCCGTAATGGCCACTGTGTATTTTCGGAGACTCGCTTGTACGAGGCGACTCATTTGAAAGTCACTGAGATACTTACTATGAAATTCGATTTCGATAATTTCAGGCATCCGGCCATCTCCAAATGACTCAATTAGTATTTTGCGCCAGTCATTGCTCAATCCGCTTTCATGGAAAAAGCAGCACCTATGCTGGCATTTTTTCTTAGGCCCGATCCCAGCAGGAGGTAGACCGTACTTTTGGTTTCAAACATGCAGCCTTCCGTGAATGATTTTCCGAAGTTGCTGCGCACCCACATAGTCGGCTGGAAGCGTCCTTTACTGTCCAGGACGACTTCGTGAGCGAAAAGCGTCGCGGGAAGTAGACCGAGCCCGGTGAGCTTTTCTTTCTCATCCGAGTTAACCGTAAGGTCGATCAAAATCCATTGCCGTACTACGCAAAATGCTTTCCCTGGAAACGTTTTTTCGGACAATGCAATCAGGTCATCCTGGGTGCCCTGCCAGCCGAGCATCTCGTCCCCTGCCCCGTAAAGGAGTTGGGAAATCTCTTCTAACGTAACCATGTGAATCTCTCGAAATCGATTTAGGTGCAGTTGGCACCGATAGCGGGGCCCGACGCCTCCATGCAGAAAAATTCCGTCTGCTGAGGGTCATGACTGAACGGCTGCTTATCAAAGCTCGATCAAAAAATCCGGATCGAACCCAGTCTGTTGATTTGGATATCCACGAGGATTTGAAACGACTCGGCATCCATGCTTTACGAAATCCGCTGCGATGTGGGTATGTCCGTAAACCCAAAGATCGGCCTGCGCAACGAGCTCTGGCCAGTTATTCGCGTAGGCTGCGATCAGGTGTACGGGAAGATCATCACCTACATAATCCAACGCCGGCGCATGGTGCGTAACTACAACGGTTTTGCCGTCAAATGGCTTGTTCAGTTTCTGTGTGAGCCATGCATACGCTGCTTTAGATTTAGCGACCAGGTCATCGGGACGAAGGCGTCGGTAACTCTCATCTGTCCGGATGGCAGTGAAGTCGTTCATCCATTCCCAAGCGACGCGTTTCGCCGCCGTGACATCACCGGTAGACGAGTAATCCGTCCACGCCGTTGTAACTAAAAACCTCGTCTGATTCAGGATCAAGACCTCGTTTTCTAGGACGTGAACATGAGGCGCTGCAGCCTCTTTCATCTTGCGAAGCGTGTGATGGATGTGGCCGCCGTAATACTCGTGATTGCCACAGACGTAGATTACAGGGCACTGAAATTTGTCGTTCGCCCATGAGACTCCACGCGATTTGATATCAATGTCGCCAGCGAGGATGACTACGTCCGCGTCGCTTGGGGCCGGCTCGAATGGAGCAAATTCCCTGTGTAAATCAGAATAGATTTGAAGCTTCATCGGCGTCACCGTGTGTTCAGTGATAGGCACATTCCTGATCAGCGACCACTGTGGTTGCCATCTTCAGACCTGATCGCTTGTGAAAATATGGCCGGTGTCGGTGATGAATTCATACACCGGATCACGTTCGCTACCAGCCAACATTCGTATCTCTGACAACGGCTCCATCGAGCGGCCGGCCTTTCGAAAGGATCGAGGAGGAATTACGTAGATCTGATGGACGCCCAGCAGTTCGGGGCATCCCTCCTCCCAAAGCGCCTTCACTGTCGCGACATCGCTGATTAAGTGAGCGGTCAGACCCAAAGTCCCGGCGCTCATTCCTACCCCTTCAACCAAAAAGGTATAGGTACAATTGCTCAGGTTGATGGATTTCCAAAACAAGATGTCTGATTCGCCAATCTTGAATCTTCCCTGGAGCTCCTCACTATTCGTCAAAAACACATTTTTTTCCTAGCTGGTTGGTCACTGAAGGTGGTGCTCCACTTTACGGTCTCAGTCTCTGTTGAAACCTTGGGGAATTTTTTTCCGAAAACCACGGTGGCATTTGTTGGCTATTGTTATCCGATGTAAGCGAACAGCTGACCTTGGAGCTCAACATGTGGAATGACTGCCAAGCAGCATTTGCACGAAAGGAACTATACTTCATGGCGTGCAAATCGACAATATGGCCATATCCTCGGTTTTGAGGATCAACCATGGTTTCGCGGGAATCCCTCGCGGCAGTCCTTCGTCTTGCACGCGCCGCTCGTGGGATATCGAGGGATAAGCTGTACGATCAAGCAAAAATTGAGCCCCGCAACCTTCAAAATCTTGAGAATGCTCGGTCAGGGGTCACCCTGGAGATGCTTGAAAAAGTGGCAGAGGGTCTTGGTTTCAATCCAATTGCTCTGCTAATCGCTGCTTCAAGCTATGACGCACAACATTCAGTATCTCAGAGCCTGGAAGCGCTCGATCGGGAGCTGGAGCAAATGGGCTCCTTGGGCATCATCGAGGCTATTCCTAAGCATTTTTCCGAAGGAAAGCTCGTTCCGGAGCAAGCTGGGAAGAGAACACCAACTGAAAAGGTAGAACAAGCGCTCCGGTATCGTGATGAAGGTTTAAGTCAGAAGGAAACAGCTTTGAAACTTGGGCTCTCTGTGGCAACAGTAAGTAGAATATGGCGAAATACCAAGACTTACAGTTTACGCTGACTCTGCGACTAGATCGGTAAGTAGTCGGCTATTGAGGCGTTGATCCAGCAACTGAGTCGACTTAGACACCGTTAGCACCCTCCAGGGTAAGTTGAATCCCTTGCTAACCGAGCTCAGAGCCTTACCTTCACAATGCCTGACGCTTAAGATGAAGCCTCTGCCCGGCAGGTAACAAAGTAATCAGTGAATTCACTACCTAAAGCCAGCCGAGCAGACAACGATGGCTACAGCCTTGCTCCGTCTACCAGCATGCGCCGAACGGGTTAACGTGTCAGGTTGTTACCTGAGTCGCGCTATTGGTAAGGAGACGTTTACCTCTGCCGATCATGGTCGGCATGCTGATCATAAATGAACGGGGCATCGAGCTATCACAATCCCAAATCGGGTCTGCACGGAGCGCTCAATTTCGATAGTTCGGCTTGTTGCGAGGAAATTTCAGATTACGGGCTCATTAGGCACTTGTGCAAAGAATTGACCGTAAGAGCTCTCACCAGAAAGATAGGAATCGACTGCAGCAGTCAAAACTAACAGCCAGGGTAGTACTCATTACAAGCAATCCACAGGAGTACGAGCGTACTCCTGCATCAGCCCGCTCGGAGAAACCTGACCTAAGAGGCGCACGATCATGTGGCGTAGAAAATCACAAATAACGCGGGGTGCACTGACAAGCTATGGTTAGTGCTGCCGTAACAACAGGTAGAGGGAAGATACCCAGTGCCTTAAGTAAGGCACAATTGATTTTAAGGTCTGATGAATGAAGATTAGTGTATGAAGAACGTCAAGACCACTGAGCCGAATATACACCCGTCGACATAATCTAGCTAATGGGCGATTACAGTTCTCTCCACGAAGACAGAGCGATCGCACCGTACTCTCTTTTCCACTCTTTCAGGCGGCTATGGTTCGAGCCCCTGGTCTCAACAACCTCCCCTGTATGGGGGTTTCGGTACCTTCGAAGTGGCTTGGTTGTGGAGTTCGCAGCGGACGCTAACTTTTCTTCTGACAGAAGCACTTCAAACAGATCTTCAACAAGCGACGGTGCAGCAACTGATGTAGCCGGCCTCAACAATCGAAGAACATCTGAAGCACTAAAATTGTACTGGGCCTTTAGAGCCACGAACTCCTGATAGAATCTGGCATCCTTATCAAGAGAAGAATCGCTCTCAAGCTTTTTAAGCTTCCCCATGAGAGATAAATAATCCATGATTGCAGTCATAACATTTCTCCCATGCAGCAAGCGCTAGCGAACCGATCGAAAACACCCGCGCGTGCATCTGCCTTAAACTTTATAATTCGTATACCTGATACAAAGACGATCGAACCATCCAAGTTTAAAGTCTTCACTTTTCGCCTCCCCCAGTTAAATCAATGTTCTTTTGGGTGCGCCTAATAAGTTCGCTTATGCCATCGTTGCTGTGAGCTTCATGATCCTGAACAAGCTCTACGATCTCCACTACTTCCTGATCCGTGTAACCATAACGGCTGATCAGTTCATCTAGCTTGGCACTAAACTCGCGATCCAGTCGATAATCGACATCGTTGGTCTCAAGCTCGTGCATTTCGCTGACAACCCTCGCCAGCAGACTTTGAAGCTGCAGGTACCTCACAAAGGGATGGGGTCGACTCATGGCTTCATACCAATTTAAAGCTTGATTTGAGTGTAGCGTATGACTTTCACCTCTTAAAGAACACAGCGGCCTTTACCGTATGTGTCACAAAGCTAAATCCTTAATATTCAAGGAATTGCCGAACCTAACACCCGCAAAAGTATTTCGAACTGCGACGAATGGACATCTGCCCACCCTCATCATGGAGATACACTGGCGACGAGCGGAGTTACATCAATAAATTATCTAAAAAAATCATATATTTAGATCAATTACACTGCCTAACGGTAACAATGATTGCAGCAATTTTCGAATGTGAAAACGAGACCATCAGTGGCCCGTGACCTATGCCCAAACTGTATCTTGTCAATTTATGTCAATTACGCTCAAAGCAGATGCTGAATTCGGCCTTGCTTAGGGTTACGATCTCGTCCCTTTTTTTTAGCAGCGTGCTGCGCCTGCCTAAGCCGGGGAAACCTCTAAACGATTAGACGAAACCCCTCTAAATCAGTGCTTTCGGGGGCATCCTAGAGTTGTCAATTTACTCTGTATGTTGTCGCTTTGTCATTTTTGCGCATTCATTTGAGTCGAATTTCAACCAGCTCCCGCAAAAATCCGCCAGGCCGACCGAGCTCCCAGCTCATCGGGAAGACAGCGGCAAAAGGCGACCCCCTGCAGCAAAAGGTGAGCTCGACTCGGTTGCTACCCTCACCCGTTTATCCAATCTGCCCATCAGCTCTATATATGAAGCTGCGCTCGCTGAGCGATTGTCAAAATGAACAGTGACATTCTGACTGCTTTGTCCATGGATTATCTTGGCTTGCTTTGCCTTAGGTGCCACCACTGAGATCCGCTGTAGAGCAATGGAGAGGTGATTAATGAGTCTTCTCTAATTTTTCTTTATTCAAGATACCCCCCCGGCTGAGCAGTCTAAGCTGAAGAACAATTCACTAACGACTCATCAGCAACCAAGCCAAATGAAAAATATCGTCGACTTCCAGGTTTCGAACTGCACTGAGCCAAATAGCATTGAGGTGGTAAGGCTGAAAACACTGCACCAGCGATTTAAGCTCTTCGCGAGTCATAGGGAAGAGACAGTTGGAGAAGAGCAATGTTTGACGAAGAAAACTCAGATCTTCTTTGGAAATAAGATCAAATGCTAACCCCAAGAGCAAATAAGCGATCGCCAAAGAACGGGGTGATGCTGATTCAATATTTTTAACCATTTGTATAGCTGTAGGCTTATCATACTGATGTGAGTTCTGCTTCGAACCACGCTTACCTTTGAAAAACCAGCGGGCAACTCCTCCATCGCTAACGAGATTACCCTGATATAAGAAAAATCCGATAAGAAAATACAAAGCATACTTGGAAGGTTGCCTGCCGGTCGGCATTGCGGGAGCATATTCAACCCAGTCCTGAATTCGCCACACTATTCGGCAAATTTTGGCTTCAACTGATGCTGCCTGGTAACCCGAACTGTTTCGGGAAACTAACCCTGAGCCGTGGTCAAAATATCCCCATAGCGTCTGCTGCAAATAAGCTTGCCAAGCACCTGAAAGCTTACTCAGACTCCCCTTTTCCAGCTGCTGAAGTAGGACTGGCTGCCGATGGGCAGTACAGAGTGCAGCGCCTCTATTGCGCCATGCACGCCTAAGTCCCGGAGCTCTCATCGCGGCCACATCGTCCGCTAGGCATTGTGCGCAGAAACGGCGGTTTTCCTGTTGAATCACAGCATTGCTCGGCAGCTTGAAACGCGCAGCTAGGTGTGTACTTACCGGCCTAGGGAACGCATGTAGAAAGACTTCAGACCTATACAGGTCATCGTATTCCAGGTCTTTCGCTGCCTGACCATTATTCTGGGATCGAGGATTTCCCAAAAGCACCTCAGGATTCCATGGACGTTGTTGATCTGTATCGTCCATCTTGGCTGCGGGACTGTTAACGCGTGGTACCTGGACAGAGTCGAGTGCGGTAGATAGCGCAATCGATGCAACCGTCGGATGCAACAATCCGGTGCACCAATCAAGAAATCCATTGTGGATGGTAGTGACTGAGTTAGATGTGGCATTACGTGAAAGCCATGAACCCAAGGTCTCGTCATGAATCGGCGTCAAGTAGCCATAAAACACCCGGTTTCGCTTGCAGGTGGGTGGCGCCGACGGATCATTCAAAACCGAGTCGTTACCGAAGAGGCGACTTCGAGCGCCCGGCACGGTAATCACGTTTGAACGCCCATTATATTCCTTCTCAGAAGCTGTCATTGGTTTATCAACAAGCTCAGGCGCCTCTACAGGGCGGCCATCAGAAGCAAGCTCCAACTGCACCTCCATCCGTCGAAGATTGATAGATAAGAATGGCGGCGAGAGCTGGGTTTCGATTGGAGCTCGATATTGATCTGCCAGGCCTATGGACAAGTCCACCACCGATCCAGGATCACTCGGAGCGCTATGAATCTCCTCTGTTAGCGCGGGCTCGCAAGTCGCCTGATCGTTGTATTCGCTGGACTGATTTAGTACGTTTTCGCCTGAGACCGCCGATGAGATCTTGCCTGACGTTTCATTCAACCCTGGCAGCTCTGGTAGATTGGATGCTTCAGAACTGATATCAGGTCGTGGGCTGCACGGCGCTTCACGCAGTCTAAGGGCATTATTAGTAGGCATATCGTAAGTGTTGGACTGTCCGATCGCCTTTGAATCCGCAATTAGCCCCTTTACAACTGACACGGTATTGCCGACCAGACCCTTTGTATGGGCATGAAGTGCACAGACGTCAAGCCCCTGCGCTATGAAGGCGAAAGGACTGAGCGCCAGAAAGCAAGCGGCACCGAGTTGGGTGTTTTCAGCAGCAAGCTCCGACCCAACAAGTGACGGAAGTGGCAACCCATTTAGCTCGTTACCAGTGGCTTGGTGGGTAACTTGCTCCTTTGCGGTGATAGGAGATAGACAAGGACTGATGCGGTACGTGGTGCTCTCAGCCGCCGCAACATCTTGGACGAACGCCAGATAGAATCGGTCGCAGCTCATCGCTTCAAGGTCAACAAACTCCACATCCATGCCCATCCCCATCGCCCTTTGTCCCACAACAGTCATCGGATCGCGTAGCCCGCAAAGAACCATGCTGTGGCCACAAGGAGGATGGGTTAGCTGCTGGATGGAGTCGTAGACATCTTTTATTTTCGGTTGATACTTATGAAAAAAATCGTGAGCATCATCGCAGATGACCGCTTGATAGCTCCGTAGATGAACGGCGGCTTCGTAATGACGCGTAATTCTTCGGCCCGACTGTATTTCAAAAGATGAGTACGGCAAGTTCAGCGATTTCAGGAAGTGGGAAAAAAAAACAAAGTCATTGTTGAATGGTGATCGGCGAACGAAAACAGATCTGATATTTCTTCGTGACAACACTGAATGGAGGCGTGAAGCGAAAGCACTAGCTCCCGCTCCGGCCTCACCTCTGACAATGATCAGCTTCCCATGCTCATCTCTTCCGTGCTGACGAATCAAATCAAGGACGCGTTCTAGCGGCGCTTGGTTTGCAGAGCTTCCTATCCAGTGCCGCCCCATGTTGGCTGCTATTCCAGAAAGCCCGGAAGCCTAGTTTCTAAACAGGCGTTCAGTAGCTCCTCATCGATACATTCATGCCCGAGCTCAATAGCCAACTTGGCAGCACTGATCAAGACCCTAACGATATCTCGGGTGCTCCCTCGGCAGCTTGATACTAAGAGTTCCTGGATTTCCTTCGTGTCCAAAGTAGATACCTCGCGCAGCGGTATGAACCGAACAAACGCCTTCAAGAAACGGGATAAGTCCTCGCCGTCAGCCTCCCACCGGGGTACTTCCCATACCCCGAAACGGGAGCGTAACTGGGGATCCATGCTCAGGTAGACCTTCAGCTCCTCCGTACCGGCAATCACTAGGCTGATCCCAAAGTCACGATTTGCCATTGCGCGCAGGTAAGTGAAATTCGGCTGGAGGAGCATGTTTTTTACCCCAGCGAGCGCATTTCCTTCGTCAAGAATGCATACAGCCAGTTGCATCTGTTTGATCCGTTCTGCGATACGGTTAATACCTCCGGCAGTGCAGAGCGATTTTACCGACTCCGTGAACCCTAAATGGCTAAGGAATACCTGCTGAAGGTCAATGTGTCGGCCGTATTCGGACAGATCAACTGTGAGAATCGGAGTGGCCTCTGCAGTATTGAGCCGCAACTCAACCTGCTCGATCATCTTTGTTTTGCCAATACCACTGATACCGATCAAACCCATACAGGATCGGCTACCCATTCGGGTAGCACTGACCATTCGCTCGATATCGGTGATGAACGCTTGGCTGCTGTTGGTTTTGATCCATAGTGGATTATCGCAATAAGTGATGCGCTTAGCGGCATCGAGCATTGCCACCTGTTGAACCTTCTGAGCGAGATGCGGGAAGTCCATAGCTATTCCCCCTCGAAAGGTTCGACGTCAACAGCAAAGTTGCGTACGGCATGCTTGCGTTTTTTGCCGGGCCGCTTGTGATGGGCAATAAGTGGACTTCCCTTGTCCCTCTCACTGATTTCACGCTGCTTACGCATGGCAGGCATATCGAGCAAGATGGCCTGCGAAAGCTGCTCTGAGCGGGCAAGGAAGGCTTTCACTGCGCGCTCACCAAATTTCCCAGCACGTTTGAGGTACTTCTGCAGGATTGACTTGGCCGTCAGCGTGCCGGTGGTTTTTTCGCAGGCCGGCACTTCAATCCATTGACCTTCGAATCGAGCCAACACTACAGACAGATTTGCGGCATCGTATTTAATCCGAATCCGCTTGCCGATCATTAGGCGAAGCACATTGTTCGAATAGCGGAATCCGTTCACTTTGAGACCAGTTTTCGACATCACAGGGTGCTTCTCTGGCAACACCTCGATGATGAAGTTCTTCACATCGTGCACGCTGCGGGGAGCCACAGGGTGGCCCTGCGCATCCCTGAGTGCTTCCCGCCAACGATCGCGTGGGGTTTTTCCGTCCTCCCCGGCGGTGTCGTGATATTCACATACAGCCAGAGTGAAGTACCGGATGAACTCTTCCAGCGTCATCACAGCGTGTGCTTGCGGGTTGAAATCACGATCCTTGCGAGGCCGAGATCCTGTTCCGCCAGGAAGCATCTGGACAGACCCGATGTTCAACGTACCAAGGACGCGCTCGCAGATCCCGCCGTCTTGTTTCTGGTGGCGATGCCGCAGCTTGATCCCTTCAAGGGCACAGGCTGCTACAAGATTTCCCGAGCGAAACTCACGGGCATTGTCGGTCAGCAGCTCATCGAATACACCGTAGAATTCGTATTCATGATCCTCTAAACCCAACTTCTTCATGAACGCTTCCTTGCTCATGACAGCATGCTTCAAAGTATGAGCTACACTAGCCAGGCTGGGATAACGGAAGCTGATATAGAACCCGAGGATCACTTTAGTTTTAGCGCAGATCGCGATGGTGATCCAAGGGCGCCCGACTGGATTTTTGCGGTCATACCGGCTGGCAAGAAACACGTCCGCTATGGTGTGATCCATTTGTACCTGTTCAAGCGGGCGGCTGAGCTCACGGAATCCATCACGAAGCTTGAAGGCGTCGTTGGCGTGATTCTTTCCGTGCACCTGAACATCTTTGTCGTACTCGGGCAGGTTATTCATGCGATCGCATACAGTTTCATACGAGGGCACGTCTTTGATCTTCAACTCAGAACAAAGCGCTTGAACACCCTTCCAAACCGTACGATAAGAAGCACCGTCACCCCGGTAAAGCCACACTTGGTTAGCTATGATCTTTTCAACTTCTGGGGAAATGACCTTAGTTCCTTTTTTCCTCCCACGTTTTTTGCCAAGCAAGCTGATTGGGCCTACTTCCACATTGAAAAGCTTACGCACTTCATAATAACGCTGAACACTCAGGCAACATTTTTTGGCAGCCTCCTCGACTGTCATTCCGTCGGCGAACTGCTTTTCTATGGTTTCGAAGCGATGGCGCGCTTGCTCCTTCTGTTCCGGAGTGAAATCTTCACTTAGTATTAAGGCCCGCTTCGCGGTTTTGTCTGCGTTCTTCGCCTCGACCGCTTTAATAATCGTCTCGTGCTCGACTGACTCTACCTGTGCAGAACTCACAAGACGCAGTGAGTCGTTACGGATGTTTTTAAGGTGCAATTTACGAGTGGCCTCGTCGATGTCTTCGACCATCCAAACTTGCCCTTCAAAACTCACAAGTTGCTTGCTTCCATCTGGATTGGTGTATGTGCCCATGGCACACCTCCAAGCGACCAGTCGGCGCCATTAGATTGCAAGCTCCGCACTGGTCAGTAGCCCTCAACAGCGCCATAGTTTTGGCCCCGTTAAGGAATAGGGTTTTGGGCTAGTCCAAAGGACAACCCCCTGGGTTTTCTGAGAATGTCTCGCGGGTCAACGGGTGGAAACGCAGCACCTCGCTAGAAAACATGCAATCTATTCGCATCGCCACCAGCCTGTAGGTCGGCGATTTGATGCCTGCTTCCCGGCACTTGGCCCTGACGTTTTCCCATACGGCGCGCTTACTGATGCTTTGGTCGAGACAGCCCACTCGGAAAGCTTTCTCAACGATCTCCTCAATTTCCGGATGGAACATTGAAGGATTTTGAGCGAGTTCCATGATCCCGCGCAGCGACCTGGCATCAAGAGAATGCAGGTCGAATGGAGCCTTGTGGGGCCAACTCTGTTTTGCCTTAAAGTGATCAGTATCCGTGGGCACTTTCACTGGTGCAGGCGCTATAACCACCTTCGCCGGATAGGGGGGGAAAGACAACGGTTTGAAGTCGCGCTCCCCTGGATACTGAATACACAACATTAGCGAAGCTTCGACTCTCATAAATCGGAGCTTTGGCAGCAGTTCACACGATGCAGGAATGGCTGAGAAAAATTGATTTCCCGCGATCAAAGTGTTGGGTTTGTTCGTACCAGCACCCGCCTTGATGAGTTTCAGCTTCGGTTGATTGTCATTGGCCATGACTAACCTCTTCTAGTCAGTTTTGCTAATAGGTAGAGGAAGGTTTGCCCTGTTTCAGCATCCATCACTATCCGGCTTAAGCAACACTTCCTGAGTAGGCTATGTATGTTTGATCATTGATGGCAATAAGCCATATTTTTTCAACCCTCCTAGCCACATTTGAGGTTTAGCTGGCAAATCTAGCCCGTCAACCTCTGATAAATTCTTATTTACAACTAATCTAATTAATTCAGATAGTTGGGCTGAAAATATCTTTGCTGTCGTGGAATTGAAATGAAGAAATAACAGGCTGCACTTTCTTCTTTTTTACTTTTAGGGGAGGTTAAGCCAGGAAAAATCGGAGGTCGGCGAGGGATCGGTATTCAAGGGCAGGTCACACATGAGCAGCTTAAAGCACTGATTAGACAATGACGCTTCTGGCGTCCAATCTCTCAACGGGCCATGTCCTTCGTGTTCATGGCGCGTCATTGAATGAGGTGGCTGCCAATGAAGCTGATTCAG
>Ga0182006_1000218_pt1 | contig 55915 bp, 44 predicted proteins | sample Sormic07211104_1_FD_123022 | JGI IMG/M metagenome (GOLD analysis project Ga0182006, IMG submission 123022) | Rhizosphere microbial communities from Sorghum bicolor, Mead, Nebraska, USA - 072115-104_1 MetaG | ecosystem: Host-associated > Plants > Roots > Rhizosphere | place: USA: Nebraska...
ACCGACGCTCATAAATCAATTAGTATTATGGTAGATGGTGATGGTTTCCTTCATATGGCCTGGGGCCAGCATAATAATAATCTAAACTATGCCAAATCAGTTTCAGCAGGTTCATTAACCTTAGGGAATAAAGAAGTGATGCTTTCTGCAAAGGAAAATAAAGTCAGTTATCCTGAGTTTTATAAGCTGGCCAATGGCGATCTCTTATTTTTTTACCGCGATGGCGGCTCTGGAAACGGAAACCTGATGATAAACCGTTATAATCTGAAGACAAGAAAATGGGTGCGTGTACAGGATGGGATGATTGATGGCGAAGGACAGCGAAATGCATATTGGCAGGTAGCCGTAGATCAGGTTGGCACCATTCATTTATCGTGGGTGTGGCGCGAAAGCCCTGATGTAGCCAGTAACCATGATTTATGTTATGCCAAATCAACTGATGGAGGTTTAACCTGGTTAAAATCTACCAATAAAAAATATAGTCTTCCCATTACTGCCGCCAATGCAGAATATGCATTTAAAATTCCGCAAAAAAGCGAACTGATCAACCAGACATCGATGTTTGCCGATGCTAAGGGAAACGTATTTATTGCTGGTTATTGGCGCGATGCTAACGAAACCATTCCACAATATCACCTGGTTTTTAAAACAGACGACCATTGGGAAGTAAGCAACCTTAATTTTAGAAAAACAGCTTTTAGTTTAAGTGGAGGAGGTACCAAACAGATTCCGATTTCGCGGCCACAGATTATCGTTTGGCCGAATGGAAAACATTACGCTGCAGGATTGTTGTTTAGAGATGCTGAACGGGGTAATAAGGTTTCAATTGCTTTGAACAATGCGCTCGGATCAGAAAATTGGAAGGTTGAAGATCTTACCCAAAAAAGTCTAGGCGATTGGGAACCCAGTTACGATACCGAACTTTGGAAAAGTAAAGGGATTTTGAGCCTGTTTCTGCAGCATGTTACCCAGATAGATGGAGAAGGAAAGGCAAACCAGCCACCAACAATAGTGCAGGCCCTAGATTGGAAACCAAAAAATAAATAGCGAATTAACTTTAAAATGAGACATCCCATTATAAAATATAGCCTTTCCCAACTTGCCGTTTTATTGTTGTTATCAACAAACCTGGTACAGGCACAAAGCAAAAAAACAACTAAAGTATCTCAAGAAAATACGGCTTATTTATTTACCTATTTTACCGGAAATACTAAAGCCGAAGAGGCGATACGCTTTGCGGTGAGTACCGATGGTTATCACTATAAAGCTTTAAACAACAATAATCCAGTCATTTCTTCCGAAAAAATCAGTAGTACTGGCGGTATACGCGATCCACATATTTTGCGTGGCGAAGACGGCAAAACCTTTTACATGGTGGCCACCGATATGGTTTCGGCCAATGGCTGGAACTCGAACAGGGCAATGGTATTGCTTAAATCAAATGATCTGATCCATTGGACATCGGCAGTTGTTAATATTCAAAGACGTTTTTCCAATAACGAAAATCTGCTACGTGTTTGGGCTCCACAGACCATTTACGATAAAACTGCCAAAAAATATATGGTTTATTGGTCGATGAAACATGGCGATGACCCTGATAAAATTTATTACGCTTATGCCAACGCTGACTTTACTGACCTGGAAACAGCCCCGAAGCAGCTCTTCTTTAGTCCAAGCAATGGCTCTTGTATTGATGGAGACATTATTTACGACAAAGGAAAATACAACCTGTTCTTTAAAACTGAAGGGAATGGCAATGGCATCAAAAAAGCAGTTTCTAATCAACTAACTGAAGGTTATGTGTTACAGGATAAATACCTGCAACAAACTAAAGAAGCTGTAGAGGGTGCAGGTGTTTTTAAGCTGAACCAGGGTGATGATTATATCCTGATGTATGATGTATATATGAAAGGCCGTTACCAGTTTACCAAAAGTAATGATTTGGCAAATTTCAGTGTAGTTGATCAAGATATTACAATGGATTTTCATCCAAGGCACGGAACTATTTTGCCTATTAATCAACAAGAGCTAAGCAGGTTGCTCAATCAGTGGTACACCATCGAATCTGTTTTGCAAAGTGCAGATAATAAGGCAATCAGCCAAAATAATATTGTTTTAGACAGCGTGAACCAAAAACTTTATCTGCCAGTAAATTACGGCACAGATGTAAAGGCTTTCGATCCGCAGTTTAATACTTTTAACCAAATCAGCATCACACCGAAGGGAAAACTCGATTTTTCTAAAGGTCCTGTAAAAATTAAGATCAGTATTGCCAATCAACAACCTAAAACTTATTCGGTAAGTGTTGTTATCGCCAATAACCCTGTACTAAAAGGTTATTACGCGGATCCGGAAATTTTATATTCCAATAAAACGGGCAAATATTACCTCTATCCAACCAGCGATGGTTTTACCAATTGGAGTGGAACCTATTTTAAAAGTTTTTCATCAACTGATCTCGTTAACTGGACAGATGAAGGTAAAATATTAGATCTTGAAAAAGATGTTTCATGGGCAAAAAAGAACGCCTGGGCACCTACTATTATCGAAAAGAAAGTAAACGGCGTTTATCAATATTTCTATTATTTCACCGCAGCACAGAAAATTGGAGTTGCCGTTGCTGATCATCCGGCCGGTCCGTTTAAAGATAGTGGAAAAGCTTTAATTTCTAGCAAACCAAACGGAATTAAAGGCGGTCAGGAGATCGATCCCGATGTATTTAACGATCCTAAAACCAATAAAAGTTATCTTTACTGGGGAAATGGGTATATGGCTGTTGCACCATTAAATGCAGACATGGTTTCGATTGATACCAATAACATTAAAATTATTACACCAAACAACGGTTTTAGAGAAGGTACCGAAGTTTTCTATCGTAATGGAAAGTATTACTTCTTATGGTCGGAAGATGATACCCGGAGCGAAGATTATAGGGTACGTTATGGCTTTTCTGATTCACCTACAGGAAAAATAACCATTCCAGAAAATAACCTGATTCTGGCAAAAGATGTAACACAAGGTATTTACGGAACAGGACACAACAGTGTAATCAAAGTTAACGGAAAAGACGAATGGTACATGGTTTATCATCGTTTTACAAGACCAAAAGGAATTTCGATGGGAAGGGCTGCAGGTTACAACCGCGAAGTTTGCATCGATAAAATGGAATTTAATACTGATGGAACTATTAAACCTGTAATACCAACCGTAAACGGCATTAAACCAATACACTAATGAATTTAAAATTGTATCAGGCGCTTTTCTTGTTGTTGTTTTTTAGCAGCACTGCTGTAAATGCACAAACCTCAACTTCAAAAGAGGAAGTGCTCGAAATGATCAACCGTGCAAATACCTACTGGCAAAGCAATAATAAACCGGAGGTACGCGCTTTTTGGGATCATGCTGCTTACCATACCGGAAATATGGAAGTTTATGGAATCACCAAGAACGAAAATTACCGTAAATATTCAGAAGATTGGGCCGTTTATAACCAATGGATGGGCGCTAAATCAACTGATAAATCCAACTGGAAATATAAATATGGCGAAACAGATGAGCATGTACTGTTTGGCGATTGGCAGATCTGTTTTCAAACCTACATCGATTTATACCACTTAAAACCCGAAGAATATAAAATTGCAAGGGCAAAAGAGGTAATGGAATATGAAATGAGCACACCCAATAACGATTATTGGTGGTGGGCCGATGGTTTGTATATGGTAATGCCTGTTATGACCAAACTTTATAAAGTAACCGGAAACCCAAAATATCTCGATAAGCTGTACGAATATTTTGCGTATGCGAATAGCATTATGTATGATAAAAAGGAAAAACTTTATTACCGGGATGCCAAATATGTTTATCCGAAGCATAAAAGTATAAACGGCAGGAAAGATTTTTGGGCAAGGGGTGATGGTTGGGTATTTGCAGGTTTAGCGAAAGTGTTAAAAGATCTTCCCCTTAACGATCCACATCGGAACGAATACCTGAGTAAGTACCAGAATATGGCCAAAGCGATTGTTAAAAGCCAGCAGTCAGAAGGTTATTGGACCAGAAGTATCCTCGATCCGCAACATGCCCCAGGACCTGAAACCAGTGGAACTGCCTTTTTTACTTATGGTTTGTTATGGGGGATAAATAACGGGTATTTAAAAGAAAAAAACTATTTACCGGCAGCACAAAAAGCATGGACATACTTAACCAAAATGGCATTGCAACCTAACGGTAAACTAGGGTACATACAGCCGATAGGAGAGAAGGCCATTCCGGGCCAGGTAGTTGATGTAAATTCTACCGCGAATTTTGGTGTAGGCGCATTTTTGTTGGCTGGATGTGAGATGTATCGCCATTTATCAAACAAAAACTAAATTTTACAGGAAAAAATGAGACTTAAAAATATTTTAACTACGGGTTTATTACTCATCTTGGTTGCTGGTTCTGCATTTGCGCAAAAGAAAACCAAGAATACCAAAAATGCGGTTTTGACCGATCGGCAGTTTTGGTTGCAGCAGATGGATAAAATGGTGAAACCCGTTTTGTATAACCTGGCTAAAGACAGCCTTCGTATTGCAATGCCAAAAGTTACTTCTATTCATATTGATAATAAAGAACATCGCATTAAAGTACAATATGTAGAAGTTTTGGGTAGGGTTTTAAGTGGTATTGCGCCATGGTTACAGTTAGAAGGAGGTTCAACAGAAGAAGTAGCTTTAAGGAAACAGTACCGGGAGTGGGCCATTCAGGGACTAAAAAATGCATTGGATTCTAATGCTAAAGATTTTATGAATTTCGATATCGGTGGGCAACAATTGGTAGATGCTTCTTATGTGGCATTGGCTTTGGTGCGTGCACCTTGGTTGTGGGAAAATCTGGATAAGAAGAACCAGGAATTGATGATGAAATCGATCGTTACCACCAGAAGATTCAAGCCTGTTTTTTCTAACTGGTTACTGTTTTCTGCCATGAACGAGGCTTTTCTGGCTAAGTTCGGTTACAGTTGGGATCCTATGCGGGTTGATTATGCCCTCCAGCAAATGGAACAATGGTACACAGGTGATGGAATGTACACAGATGGAACATCCTTCGCCTTCGATTATTACAATAGTTATGTTATTCACCCTTATCTGGCTACTTTGGCTAATATCATCGGTGCTAAAACGAACAGTTATAAAGAGATGTTTGAGAAGATTAAAAAACGCAATGAACGGTATGCCATCATTCAGGAAAGATTAATCAGCGCCGATGGCACTTACCCTGCAACTGGTCGCTCTATCATTTATCGTGGTGCAGCATTTCATCATTTGGCAGATATGGCCTGGAGAAAAGCATTACCAAAACAGTTAAGTCCAGCTCAGGTACGTTGCGCTTTAACCGCCGTAATCAAAAAAACTTTAGAGAGTCCTACTACCTATAAAAATGGATGGTTAACCATTGGTTTATATGGCGATCAGCCAAATCTGGGCGATTTCTATAACAACCAGGGCAGCCCATATATTGCTTCAAATATCTTTTTGCCATTAGGTTTGCCAGAAGCAGACCCTTTTTGGGCCAACCCGGCAGAGAAATGGAGTGCACAAAAGATCTGGAGTGGCGAGAATTTTGAAAACGATCATAGTGCCAGTTTAAAATAAATAGCGGATTAGTTATACAATTGAAGAAGATGTGAGTAAATTACCGTCTTTGTAACGTTAAAAATTATTTGATTAAAATGATGAATAAGAGAATCAGTTTTGTTTTAGGATTTATCGCCTTCAGTTTAGGGCTAAATAGTTATGTTTCAGCACAACAAACATATACTTCTTTTACTCCCGGTAAACTTTGGAAGGATGATAAAGGCGTTCATATTAATGCGCATGGTGGAGGAATTGTTGAATATAAAGGCGTTTATTATTGGTTTGGCGAGCATAAAATTGAAGGTGAAAAAGGAAATACGGCGCAGGTAGGGGTGCATTGCTACTCATCAAAGGATTTATACAACTGGAAAGATGAAGGTATTGCGCTTCCCGTTTCCGAAGATTTGAAAAGTGATATTGCTAAAGGCTGTATACTGGAACGACCAAAGGTGGTGTACAACAAGAAAACCAAAAAGTTTGTGATGTGGTTTCACTTAGAACTTTTAGGCAAAGGTTATGCAGCTGCAAGATCGGGTGTTGCGGTGGCCGACCGACCAACCGGGCCATATACTTTTATCAAGAGTTATCGCCCAAATCCTGAGAAAATGCCTTTCTATGCAGAAGGAACAGCAGAAAAAGATATGGTAAACTGCCAGCAACCAGCCAATAAAAGTGATGGCTTTTTCTGTAGGGATTTACCTGGTGGGCAAATGGCGAGAGATATGACCGTTTTTGTAGACGATGATGGAAAGGCCTATCATATATTCTCTTCTGAAGAGAATTTTACGCTACACTTGGCTGAGTTAACCCCCGATTATTTAGGGCATACTGGAAAATTTATCAGAATTTATGTGGGGCAGCAAACAGAAGCACCAGCTTTATTTAAGAAAAACGGAACCTATTATATGGTTGGTTCGGGCTGTACAGGTTGGGCGCCAAATCCGGCAAGATGGTTCAAAGCAAGCTCCATCTGGGGACCCTGGACTTATATGGGGAATCCATGCCAGGGCGAAGGGGCTAAGCTAACCTATGGCGGGCAGAGTACGCATGTATTGCCAGCACCAGGCAAAAAAGGAGAATTTATTTTTATGGCCGACAAATGGGAGCCGAAAAACGCCATTGATGGCCGTTACTTGTGGTTGCCAATCAAATTTGAGAACGATAAAATTTCGATAAACTGGGCAGATGAATGGGATCTGAGCGTGTTTAAAAAGTAGAGAAAAAACAAAATTTTTATATAAATCTGGATGATGAATTGCGTAAAAATGCGCAAACGGGATTCTTTTTGCCCAAAATTCGGGTCATCTTAAAAACAACTTTAAAAAATGAAAGCAAAATTATTATGGTTGGTGGCGATATGTTTCTCCTTATCAGCTTTTGGCCAGCAAGCTAAACATACGTTTAAGTTAGGAGAAACAGCCTTTCTATTAGATGAAAAACCCTTTCAGATTATCTCTGGTGAGTTACATTATCCCCGTGTACCAAAAGAGGCCTGGCGCGCCCGTATGAAAATGGCCAAAGCAATGGGACTAAATACGATCGGTACCTACGTATTCTGGAATCTGCACGAACCGCAAAAAGGAAAATTCGATTTTTCGGGCAATAATAACATTGCTGAATTTGTGAAGATCGCCCAACAGGAAGGACTATGGGTTATCTTAAGACCAAGTCCATATGTTTGTGCAGAATGGGAGTTTGGTGGTTATCCTTACTGGTTACAGAACGAAAAAGGTCTTGTGGTGAGAAGTACCGAAAAACAATATTTAGATGAGTATAAGAAGTATATTATAGAAGTAGGAAAACAGTTGGCACCATTACAGATTAACCATGGTGGTAATATTATTATGGTACAGGTAGAGAACGAATATGGTTCTTACGCTGCTGATAAAAATTATTTAGATATCAACAGAAAAATGTTTATCGAAGCAGGTTTTGATGGATTGCTTTATACTTGCGATCCGGCTGCAGATGTAAAAGATGGACATTTAGATGGATTACTGCCAGCCGTAAATGGCATCGATAATCCGACAAAAATCAGGCAGTTGGTAAATGATAACCACAATGGAAAAGGACCATATTTTATAGCTGAGTGGTACCCTGCATGGTTCGATTGGTGGGGAACACCTCATCACACTGTTCCGGCAGCGCAATACACCAAAAAGTTAGATTCTGTTTTAGCGGCAGGTATTTCGATTAACATGTACATGTTTCATGGCGGTACAACCCGCGATTTTATGAATGGGGCAAACTATAAAGATATTTCTCCTTACGAGCCACAAACGAGTAGTTATGATTACGATGCGCCTTTAAATGAGGCTGGGAACGTAACGGACAAATTTAAAGCGTTTAGAAGCGTGATCGAAAAACATCTTCCGGGAGGACAAACTTTACCCCCAATCCCAGATGCTAAACAAAGTATCGCTATTGCACCTTTTAAACTGGGGAGTAAAGTAGCTCTGTTTAATGCACTGCCAAAAGCTGTGAAAAATACGACCCCTTTAACTTTCGAAGAGCTTAAACAGGATTATGGCTATGTATTGTACCGCACTACTATTGAAGGAGGTAAAAAAGGCGAATTGCAAATTAAACAGTTGCGCGATTATGCCCTCATTTTTATCAATCAAAAAAGGGTAGGTATTTTAGACCGTAGGTTAAATCAAAATACGCTGGCATTAACACTCCCGAAAGGTGAAGTACAGCTTGATATTTTTGTAGAAAATATGGGGCGGGTAAACTTTGGCAAGTATTTGTTAGAGAACAAAAAAGGAATTACTGAACAGGTAACTTTTGGTGGTACTGAGGTTAAAAACTGGTCGATGTATGGTTTTCCTTTTGCTAACGATCGCATTGTCAATGCAAGTCCATCAAAAGCAAATGGAAACGGTCCAACATTACAAAAAGGATCTTTCCAAATTTCGACCGTTGCAGACACTTATTTAGATATGACCGATTGGGGAAAAGGAGTAGTTTGGGTTAATGGACACAACTTAGGGAAATACTGGGCAATTGGGCCACAACAAACACTCTACATCCCGCAAGAATGGTTAAAAAAAGGCAAGAATGATATCGCCGTTTTAGAACTGATTAAACCTGATCAAAATATTTTAAAAGCAATTGATCAGCCAATTTTAAATACGCTTAAAAAATTAAACGTAGACTAAACGTTTAAAAATCTTCAAAATAGGGGTTAAAGGTTAAATTTTAACAAAAAGTAACAATTTAACCCCTACTTATTACCGTATTACCCCTCACTCCATCGGGGTTATAAGTGGTTACTTTGTTGTAATCAATCCATCCCTATTCATGCACGGTTTCTACATCAGGTCAGATTAATGTTTACCAAATATTTTTTTTGCTAAGCTACCCTTGAATCACGTTAGCGGTTCAATTATATAACTAACCAAATAATCATAAAAAATGAAAAGAAAACTACTAGACACATCTAAGTGCGCGGTAATATTTTTGTTTGCTTTGATCCTATCCTTAGGTAAATCAAACAATTCCATTGCACAAACCACTACTCAAATCTCAATTTCAGGAAAAGTAAAAGATAATCAGGGTAACCCCATTCCTGGTGCCTCCATTAGTGTTAAAGGAACTAATCGGGTTGTTGCCAGTGATGCCAATGGAAATTTTAAAATAACAGCCCAAAAAGGAGAAAGTTTAGTCATCACTTTTGTGGGTTATGTAACCAATACAATATTGGTTGCTAATGAAACACAGCTCAGCATTACTCTAGCAGAAGATAAGGGTAAGAACTTAGAAGATGTAGTGGTGGTAGGTTATGGTACCCAAAAGCGTTCAGACATTACCGGTGCAGTGGCCTCAGTTCCGAAAGAACGTTTATCACAACTTCCGGTTACCAATGTTTTGCAGGCTATCCAGGGAGCTGTAGCTGGGGTAAATATCACCAGCGGCTCATCTGTTCCTGGGAGCCAACCAGCAGCCTCTATCCGTGGTCAAAATTCCATTACAGCCGGTACAGGGCCATTTGTGGTTGTAGACGGGGTACCATTAAGCAAAACCGGAGGTTCCTTAAACGATATCAATCCTAACGATATTGCCTCAGTAGAGATATTAAAAGATGCATCATCAACCGCAATTTATGGTACTAATGGTTCTAATGGGGTTATCCTTGTTACTACTAAAAGAGGTAATACGGGCAAACCTACCATTAGGTACAATGCTTACGCAGGGGTAGAAAATATTGCCCATATTTTAAAGCCGAGAACTGGTGCAGAATACCTTCAAAAATATGCTGATTATTTAAAGCAAATAAACCAGCCACAAACCAGCCCGGTTCCGAATTTTGGAGAACTTGCCTATTATAATTCAGGTACAACTACCGATTGGGTAAAAGAAGTTACACAAACCGGAGTAATGCAAGATCATAATTTAAGCATTTCTGGTGGTAGCCAAGATGTAAAATATTTTATATCAGGAGGTTATCTGGATCAAAAAGGCCCGGTAAAAGGTTATCAATATAACAGAACAAGCTTAAGATCTAATTTAGATGTTAACATTACCGATTATTTAACTGTTGGTACATCTTTGTTTTTTACCGGAAATAACTATGATGGTGGAAGGGCAAATTTACTTTTTGCTACGGCAATGAGCCCATACGCACCTGTTTACAATGATAAAGGTGAATATAAAATCTATCCGATGGATCCGGAACAGCTTTATACCAATCCTTTGCTTGGTTTAGTTACCGATCGGATCAGCAGAAGTACCAACTTAAATGGAAATGGTTATGCCGAGGTTAAGTTCTCGGGCGTTTTAAAAGGTTTGAAATATCGTTTAAATGGTGGCTATACTTTCTTTCCAGAAAATACAGCCAGTTACACAGGTAGAAAAGCAAATGATATGCTCGGTACTGCCAGAACGTTTTATGCCCAAACCAACAGCTACACATTAGAAAATATACTTACCTATACAAAAGATATTCAAAAACACCATTTCGATTTTACTGGTTTATATAGTGCCCAACAAAGAAAATATACCAATACAACAGCTGGTGCGGTAGGATTTGTGAATGATGAGCTTTCATATAATAGATTAAGTGCAGGAGCAACGCAAACCAGTGATTCTTATGCCGATCAGTATCGTTTAAACTCGCAAATGATCAGGGTTAATTACTCTTATGATAGTCGTTACTTATTTACAGCAACAGCACGGAGAGATGGTTCATCAGTATTTGGGGCCAATACCACAAAATATGGTATTTTTCCTTCAGTAGCGGCTGGTTGGAACATTGGCAAAGAGGATTTTATGAAAAATGCTTCGTTCGTAAATAACCTTAAATTAAGAGGCTCTTATGGTAAAACAGGTAACGAGGCGGTTGGTGTTTACCAAACCATTACTACAGAAGGTGCATTGCGTTCACCTTTTAACGGTTTAAGTACTATTGGTGTTGTTCCTAATAATTTAGGGAATGCCAACCTGCACTGGGAAAGTACTACAACTGCTAATATAGGTTTGGATTTTTCTTTATTTAAAGATCGTGTGAGTGGAACATTGGATGTTTATAGTGGCAAAACAAAAGATTTATTGTTAAATAGAAGTCTGCCGATTATAACGGGTTATTCGAGAATTCTTGATAACCTGGGTAAAGTAGAAAATAGAGGTATTGAACTGAGCATAAATACTAAGAACATTACCGACGGAGATTTTAAATGGGAAACTTCAGCAAATTTTACTGCAAACAAAAATAAAATCGTTGATCTCTATGGAGATGGAAAAGATGATTTAGGTAACAGGTGGATTATCGGCAAACCAATAAGTGTTGTTTATGATTATAGAATGACAGGTATTTGGCAAACAGGGGAAGATGCATCAAAGCAAGATCCTGGTGCTAAACCGGGCGACTTAAAATTTGCAGATCTTAATGGTGATGGTGTAATTACTGCAGATAAAGACCGCGAAATAATTGGTCAGCGTGCTCCAAAATGGACAGGTGGCTTAACCAATACTTTCCACTATAAAAACTGGAACTTAAGTGTGTTTATTCAAACAGCACAAGGTATTACCAGAAACAATACCGATTTAAATTATGGCGATGAAACGGGTAGAAGAAATACACCTGCCGAAATTGGCTATTGGACGGCTAGTAATCCAAGTACAACGCGTCCGGCGCTATCTTATAATAACACCAGAGGCTACGGCTATGCTTCAGACGCTAGCTATACCCGTATAAAAGATGTAACGGTGAGTTATGTTTTCTCTCCAAAAATTATGGAAAAACTCCATCTTGGTAGTTTAACGCTCTATGCCAGTGGTAGAAACCTGTACACCTTTACCGATTGGATCGGATGGGATCCTGAAAACGATTATGCAACCCGTGGATCGGGAGATTGGACTAATAATTATCCGTTAACACGCTCTTTTGTGTTTGGAGCAAATATTTCTTTAAAATAATTTACCTCTAAAAAAAAGATCATGAAAAAATTAAAATATATACTGTTTTCTTGTCTTGCAGTTGCATTAATGTTTTATTCTTCCTGCAAGAAAGCCTTTTTGGATGAAAAACCATATTCGAGTTATACTCCAATTACCCTGAACGATTCGTTAGGTTTTGAAGCCTCTTTAATTGGTTTGTACAACCATGTAAGTACAATTTATTCGTACTCAGATCAACAGGGTTGGCCAAGTGTTTGGCAGGTAGGTACTGATGTGGCCAATGCTACAACAAACCAGCAGGGTGTTGAGGTTCCTTATTACGATTATACACAGTTAACACCTACTGATGGAGCGGCTGCATATATGTGGAACAGGAATTACATCCTGATTAACCTTTCTAACGTAATTATTGATGGTATAGAAAATCCATCTGTAAGTGCAATTAGTGCAAAGGGTAAAGCGGCAATAAATGCAGAGGCTAAGTTTTTTCGGGCCTATGCTTATAATACGCTGGCTACACTTTATGGCAGAGTTCCTTTAATTAAAAATGCGCTTACTGCACCTAAAACGGACTTTGTTCGAGCTCCTTTAAATGAGGTTAACGATTTTATTATAAATGATCTGCAGTTTGCAGTTGCAAATTTGCCAGATATTGAAGCGGTTAAGTCGAATACAAAAGGCAAAATGTATGGCCGTGCAAATAAATTTATGGCAATGCAGCTACTTGCTGAAGTATATCTTAGGACGGGTAAAAATGATTTGGCCGAGCAACAGGCACTAGGTATTATAAACAGTGGCAAGTTTAGTTTAAACAAAGCCAGATTTGGAGTTAAAGCAAGCCTTCCCGGAGATTACTATTCAGATTTATTCGTTTATGGTAACCAGCGCCGATCTCAAAATAATAGAGAGGTTATCTGGACATTGGAGCAAGAAAATCCATCGAGCGTTGTAGGAGGAATTACCAATAGCCCTCAGCAAAGAAGGGTATGGGGAACCGGATATTATGCCATTCAAGGAATGATACTAGCCGATTCTTTAGGTGGCAGAGGATTATCTAGGTTAAGATTGAGCAATTGGTTTCTGTATAGCTTATATAAACCTGGTGATATTCGTAACTCGCAATACAATGTGAAAAGAAGATTTTATTACAATGATCCTGCTAATGCCAAATTCGGTCAAATTATCCCTTACACCGGACCTGATACTTTATTTAAAATTAATCCTTCTATCACCAAATGGAATCAATTCGATCCTAACGATACCTTTGGCTTTGCAATGATTAAAGATTTTATCCTGATGCGCCTCGGAGAAACCTATTTACTGCTTGCAGAGGCCCAGTTTAAACAAGGAAAACTGAGTGATGCTGCAGCTTCAATAAATGAGTTAAGGAAAAGAGCATTTGCTGATTACCCTACCAGAGGACAGGTACAATCTTCTGATATCAATCTTAATTTTATACTGGATGAACGTGCACGCGAGCTTATTGGCGAAGAAAACAGGAGAATGACCTTAATGCGTACAGGTACTTTGGTTGACCGTGCCATTACATTAAATAGTAACGATGCTGCAAAACCTTTAAAAGGCTTAACTGCAAAAAACTTATTGTTACCTATCCCATTAACTGAAATTCAGTTAAATAAAGATGCGCTTTTAGAGCAAAATCCAGGTTATTAGTAACATTTAGTTAGCTGACTAATACTGCTCTTCAGGTCCTTTTGCAAAGAAGGATCTGAGGAGCTTTTTTGTTCTTAGCCTTTTTAATCAAAGCCATATATAGCAATTCTTTACACCAATATTAGTTTCAAAACGGATTTATCCGATGCTAATCGTTATATGAAATAGGGTAAAAATAAGCCTCATTTCGTCTGTTTTTTTAATCTTCCTTATTTATATTAAACGTTATTTAAACGCTTAATGATCGGCTAAAAAGTGAAAAATCCTTCAAAAAGGCCTAAAAATAACAATTTAACCCCTACTTATTACTGTATTACCCCTCACTACAAGCGCGCTTTTTATAGTTAATTTGCTTCAACCAAATATAAGATCGATCCGGATTATTCGAGACTAACTGCCTAGAATAATTGAAAGGTACAGCAGCGTAAAGAAAATGTTGTGTCTAGTTTTTTGACTCAAAACCTAAACATTTAACCGATCATGAAAAGATTAAAACAAACAAACAAAATATCCCATTACTGTCGAACTAAACGCTGGTTGATGGTTTGCCCGAAATCAGTATTATCCTTAACAAATTATTAACCCAAAATTATGAAGAAAGCTAAATCTACTCCACTCTTTTAAAGTCCTAAAAAAAAATAGGAAGTCCTTACTGCTGGTAAGGGCAGAACAATCAAAAATGTGAAGGGACAAGGCGCCTCATGTGCCATTTCCTAAACATTACCGACGAAACATTTTCGATCGAACTAACCCCTATGGCTCAACAAATCTTGAGCAGGGGCAAGCTACGATCTCACTTATTGATGTACCTAACCAATTTTAACCACTTTTATGAAGAAAAAACTACCCAATAAAATACTGCTCCATCCACACAGTATTGCCTTTAGGTCAATTTTAAAATTTTTATTCTGTTTTGTAATTATAACTTCTTGCTTAACGGCAGCCGCACAAACTGAAGTAACCGTAACCGGTATAGTTAAAGACGAATCTGGGGGGATCCCAGGCGTGAATGTTAAAGTATCTGGTACGCTTAAAGGAATTTCTACAGATGACAACGGAAAATACAGCATTAAAATGGCCAGATCGGGTAAATTACTATTTACTGGAATTAGTTATAAACCTAAAACGGTTATCGTAGCCGATTATCTTCCGAATAAGGATGGCGTCTATATTATTAATGTAACGTTAGTGAGTGATGTAGGCGCTTTAGATGAAGTAGCTGTAGTGGGTTTTGGTACGCAGAAAAAGGCAAGTATGGTGAGTTCTATCACCACCATTAATCCTAAAGAACTGAAAGGCCCGACGAGTAATCTAACCACGATGATGCAGGGGCGTGTGGCAGGTATGATTGCCTATCAACGTAGTGGAGAGCCAGGGGCAGATAATGCACAGTTTTTTATTCGTGGTTTAGGTACTTTCGGTACAGGTAAGCAAGACCCACTAATTTTAATTGATGGTATAGAATCTACACAGAATGATATGGCCCGTTTGCAGGCAGATGATATTGCCTCATTCAGTGTATTAAAAGATGCTACAGCATCGGCAGTTTATGGAGCCCGTGGTGCTAATGGCGTGGTATTAATTACAACGAAATCTGGAGAAGCCGGTAATACAAATTTTACGGTCAGATCAGAAACGGCTGTTTCATCAAATACAAAGAATTTTCAATTTGCAGATAATATTACTTATATGAGAATGGCAAATGAGGCTGCACTAACGCGAAACCCTCAGGCCGCTTTACCTTATCTTCAAACCAAAATTGATGGTACAGCCAGGGGAGATAATCCTTTATTATATCCAAGCAACAACTGGATCGATCAATTAATTAAAGACTACACGATCAATACCCGCAACAATATCAGTTTACAGGGCGGTGGCGAGAAAGCCCGGTTTTATGTTGCAGGAACATACAATATAGATAATGGGGTGCTAAAAGTTGAGGGACTGAACAATTTCAACAATAATGTAAAGTTGAAAAACTATTCTGTTCGCTCTAACGTAGATCTTGATTTGACCAAAACAACGAAAGCTGCAATTCGGGTTTATGGGCAATTTGATGATTATTCGGGCCCGTTACTAGGAGCTAATGGGCAAAATGGAGGGGAGCGTATTTTTAACCAAACCATCTGGTCTAATCCAGTGCTGTTCCCGGCAGTTTATCCTGCAGAATTATCTCCTTTTGCAACCCATGCTTTATTCGGAAATGCAATTACTCCAAATAACGGATTGTATGTAAATCCTTATGCTGAAATGGTAAAGGGATATTCCGAGTACAATGCATCAACCTTACAAACACAAATTGAGTTGAAACAAGATTTAAAAGTGTTTACCCAAGGTTTAAATGCACGTTTAATGACCTATGCCAGAAGGTATTCTTATTTTGATGTATCCAGAAGTTATAATCCCTTTTATTATTCAGCCAGCGAACAGCCAAATGGTGCTGTTGGTTTACAGGTACTTAATCCGGGCGGACAAGGTTCTATAGGTGCAACAGGTACAGAGTATTTGGGCTATTCGGAAGGAAGAAAAGTTTTAAACTCAACCTTTTATGCTGAGCTGGCTTTAAATTATGCCAGAACATTTGGAGGCAAACATGCCGTTAGTGGTATGCTTATCACAACTATGCGGAACTACCTGTCGGGCAATGCCGGAAGTCTGCAGTTATCACTTCCTGCCCGTAACCAAGGCTTATCTGGTAGAGCAACATACGGTTACGACGATAAATATTTAGCCGAATTCAACTTTGGTTACAATGGATCAGAACGTTTTGCGGATAATAACCGTTTTGGTTTCTTTCCTTCATTCGGCTTAGGTTATGTATTGTCTAATGAAGAATTTTTCAAGCCATTAACTAAAGTAATCAATAGCATGAAGTTAAGGGCTACTTATGGTTTTGTTGGAAACGATCAGATTGGAAATGATGATGATCGTTTCTTTTACATGTCGGAGGTGAACATGAACAACGGTACATATGGCGCCATTTTTGGCGAGCAATATGGCTATTATAAAGATGGGATATTGGTGAGCAGATATGCTAATCCATTAATTACCTGGGAGAGATCAGAACAACTTAATCTAGGAGTAGACTTTAGGTTTTTTAATGCGTTGGATATCAATATTGATGTTTACCGAAATACACGCTCCAATATTTTAACTGCACGTACTTATATTCCTACCACAATGGGTTTACAGGCTGCTATTAGAGCCAATACCAATAAAGCTCAGAATGAAGGGGTAGATTTTGCAGCGGCTTTTAATAAATCTTTTGGCAACGGATGGTCAGTTCAAATGAGAGGTAATTTTACATATGCGAAAAGTAAAATCCTGATAAACGATGAGCCAACATATCCATCTAACGAATATTACAGAACAAGTGTAGGCCTCCCTACCACTCAAAGATTTGGCTATATCGCAGAACGTTTATTTATTGATGATAACGAAGCTAAAAACTCTCCCCTGCAATTTGATGGAACTCCTGGCTTAAACTATGGAGGTGGCGATATCAAATACCGTGATGTAAATGGTGATGGATTGATTAATGATCAGGATCAGGTGCCGATTGGTCTTCCAACCTCGCCCGAAATTATTTACGGTTTTGGTGGTACAATAGGTTATAAAAGCTTCGATTTCAGTTTCTTCTTTCAGGGGTCTGCCCGTTCTTCATTCTTTATCAACTCTGAAAATATAGCTCCCTTTGTGTTAAACGGAGGCAGCCAGAATGGATTATTGTCAGCTATTTCTGATAGCTATTGGTCAGAAGAAAATAGAAATATTTATGCCATGTGGCCACGTTTGAGCCCCAACTTTGTAAGAAATAACAGCCGGGAAGGCAATGGTCTTAATCAAACTTCAACCTGGTGGATGAGAAGTGGAAATTTTTTAAGATTAAGAAGTGTTGAGTTCGCTTACAATGCCAATAAAAAATTAACGCAAAGAATCGGATTAACAGCACTCCGTTTATATGTAAGTGCAACCAATTTAGGTTATATCAGCAGCTTTAAAACATGGGATCCGGAGATGGGAGGCAGAGGATTGGGATATCCAATTCAAGGAACTTATAATCTAGGTGTCAGAGCCTCATTTTAAATAGAAACACATGGTTTTAAATGATAGTAAAATGAAAAATATAACGATAAATAAAATTAAAGATAGCGTTCGGAGTATAGTTGTCACTTTGTGTTTTGCAAGTGCTATATGCACCATGTCAGCATGTAAAAAATATTTAGATATAGTGCCCGATAACGTTGCTACCATAGATAATGCCTTCACCATGAGAACAGAAGCAGAAAAATACCTGTTTACTTGTTACTCCTTTTTGCCAAAAGATGGCGATCCGTTCTATAACGTAGGTTTACTCTCTGGCGATGAACTTTGGGTTCCAACTCAGGAATGGGATTTTGTATCTTATGCCTGGCGCGGTGCAAGGGGCGGACAAAATGCTGCCAATCCCTATATGAACGCATGGAATGGTAATTATCAAGGCGGAGGACCAGGCGATAATTATGGCTTATGGAAAGGGATAAGAAACTGTAATATCTTTTTAGAAAATGTAAAAGATGAAAGTAAAGTAAGAGACTTAAGACCCGACGAGCGTGCCCGTTGGATAGCTGAGGTTACTTTCTTAAAAGCGTATTACCATTATTATCTGTTAAGGATGTATGGGCCAATTCCGTTGGTTGATCAGAATATAGATATTAGTGCTCCAGAAGACGATGTACGGATTAAACGTAAACCGTTTGACGAATGTGTGGCTTATATTTCTGGTTTGATAGATGAATCTGCAATGAATCTGCCACCTATTATTACTGATAGGACAACAGAACTGGGAAGAATAACCAGACCCATAGCTTTGGCAGTAAAGGCCAAACTATTATTACTTGCCGCAAGCCCATTGTTTAACGGCAATCAGGATTATGCCAATTTCAAAGACCGTGATGGTGTAAATCTAATTCCAGCGGCTTACAGTGCTGCTAAATGGAAAAGTGCTGCTGATGCTGCTAAGGTAGCTATTGATGCTGCAGAACAAGCAGGTGCCACATTATACAAGTTCCCGGGATCAACCTTTAAACTTTCCGATACCACAAAATTGCAGTTAACATTGAGAAGTTCGGTTACTGAACGGTGGAATACCGAACATGTTTGGGCAAACCCAAACACCAGGGCAGATATGCTACAACGGGTAGCTATGCCTAAACTTGCTTCAGGTGGGGCAAGCGGTGATGCAAGAATGCAGTTGGCCGCTCCGCTTAAAATTGCCGAAATGTTTTATTCAAGCAATGGAGTGCCTATTAATGAAGACAAAGTATTAAACTTTTCGAATAGATACAGTTTAAGAACTGCTGTAGATAAAGAACGCTTTTATATAAAAGTTGGTTATGAAACTGCCCGTGTAAACTTTGATCGCGAACCACGCTTTTATGCTGCTCTTGGTTTTGATGGTGGCGTTTGGTACAAATACGATAGCCCTTCTAACTCTGATGAAAATACATGGGTTGTTGAAGGGAAGTACACTCAGTTAGCAGGTGCTACACACGTTGGCTTTTACAATGAAACGGGTTATTATATTAAAAAATTGGTAGACTGGAACATGACGAACAGTACCAATGGTGTTTCCTATCGCGACTATCCTTGGCCGCAAATACGACTGGCAGATTTATATCTCATGTATGCAGAAGCCTTAAACGAAAGTCAGGGGCCTGTAAATGATGTTTTCGAATATGTAGATCGAATTCGAAAACGGGCAGGTTTGGCAGGTGTAGTAGAATCGTGGAATAGTTTTTCCAATAATCCTAATAAACCAACAACCAAAGACGGTTTGAGAGAAATTATCCATCAGGAAAGAGGAATTGAGCTCGCTTTTGAAGGTAGTCGCTATTGGGATATGAAAAGGTGGAAGAAAGCAGGCGAAGTATTCAATCAGGCTATAACAGGTTGGAGCGTTTTCCAGGCCAATACCTTAGATTATTATAGAGTAAGGACGATTTATACACAAAATTTTGTTGCTCCACGAGATTATTTGGCACCAATTAGAAATTATGATATCACTGTAAATCCCAAACTGGTTCAAAATCCAGGTTGGTAATTTGTAAACCAAATAACATTTTCAAATATGAACACAATGAAATTAAATTTTGTACTATTATTATCAGCTTTGATAATTTTAGTTGCAGGTTGTAAGGTTGATGAACTTGAACCCCTCGAAAAAAATACAGATGTACCAGGTGCCGTTTCTAACGTGAAATGGGTTGCTGGGCCAGGTAATGCAACTTTAACTTATGCAGTGCCCAACAATAATAATCTACTCTACGTAAAAGCTGTTTATACCCTGGCCTCTGGGCGCGTAATGGAAGTAAAAGCTTCTTATTACGGAAATACTTTAAAAGTGGAAGGTTTTGGAGATACAGAAGAACATGAAGTAAAACTTTATGCAGTTACAAGAAGTGAAATAGAGTCTGCTCCGGTAAGTGTAAAGGTAAAACCCCTCGAAAATCCGATTTGGGGAGTGTTTAGAAGTATTAAAGCGCAGGCTGATTTTGGAGGATTAAGATTTACAGCAAAAAACACTGCTAAAGCAGATTTGGCGATAGAAATCTTAACAGAAGATAGTAAAGGCAAACTCGTACCCACTTCTAAAAATATTTACACCTCAGTTGTAGATATAGACCAGGCGATAAGAGGATATGATCCTATTGCACGCAAGTTCGCCATTACCATTAGAGATCGGTGGTTAAACTACAGTGACACCTTATACACTACATTAACACCACTTTATGAAGCTGTTATCCCAAAATCAGGTTATAAAGCCGTTACATTGCCAAGCGATGTAGCCTTGAACACCTCGACTTCAATTGCTGGTATGTGGGATGGAGATACAAATGGCTGGCCAAGGGTATTAATGACGAGTTCTGGAGTTTTAACTCCTCAATGGGTTACTTTTGATATTGGCAAATTATCTTCTTTAAGCCGTATTGTGATGTGGGATTATCCTGAGTATTTAAATGGTCGGACCTATTATTATGGCGGTAACTTGCTAGACTTCGAGGTGTGGGGAACGGATAATCCACCATCAGATGGTAGTTTTACAAACTGGACCAAGTTAGGCACCTTCAAATCTATAAAACCATCAGGTAGTGCCTATGGGGTAAATACCGCAGAAGATAATACTACAGGTGCTGCGGGTTTAAACTATACTTTCGATCCGGGTATCCCTAAAGTACGATACATCCGTATTAAGAGCTTAAAAAACTGGCAAGGAACAACATTTATGGCCATCGGTGAAATTCAGCTTTACGGTGATCCTAGATAATTGATAACGCTAAATAAAATTAAGATGAAACGAATTTCTAAAAAAATTAACATACAGCTATATCAATTAGGATTAGCATTTTTATTACTTGCTTCAATAGCTGCCTGTACTAAAAAAGACGACTACAAAAAATTTATTGAAGGAGGAGAGATATCTTACACTGGAAAATTAGACTCTGTTAAAATCAATTCCGGTAAGTACCGAGTATTGGTAAACGGTCTGTTTATTGCAGATCCAAAAGTTAAAAAATGTGTTGTATATTGGAACAACAAGGCAGATTCGGTGATTATTCCAGTCACCCGAACGCCAAATGTTGATACCCTTAAATTCTTCATTAACAATATGAAAGAAGGGGTGCAAAATTTCATCATCTATACTTATGATGGTGCTGGTAATAAATCTATTCCGGTATATAAAACGGGTAGGGTATACGGAGATCGATATCAGGTTACCCTGTCGAATAGAGCAATAAATTCAGCATTTACAAATGAAAACGGAGTAACAACACTCGAGTTGGGAGGAATGGACAGGGTAAGTGGGGTGTTCGCTACAGAGGTGATTTATACAGATAATGCGAATGCCAGCAAAACGGTAAGGATACCAATTAACACAAACAACTTTACCTTAGCAAATTTTAAAGAAAAAGGGACGATTAAATACCGTACCCTGTTCTTGCCAGACACTTTAAGTGTTGATACATTTTATACCGATTATACAAGTTTATATGTTCCGAAGTTTATTAAAGTAGATGTAACCTCAACATATTTAAAAAATGTTGGTCCTAACGTAAACTTTTCTTCTATTAACAGTGGCAACAGATGGGGAATCTTAAGCGATTGGATTACAAGTGCATCTGTAAAAAATGCAAGTGGTTTCGGTGGGTATGAGAAGAAAAGTAACGTCGGTTACATATCACTCGAAGCAGGTTGGGGATTGCCTAATGTTACCGATGGTAAAATATATCAAACGGTTAACCTTCCGGTAGGTAATTATCGGTTTGAGATAGTAATGACTGATTTTAACGCGGGCGGATCTAGATACCTCACTGTTGCAGAGGGGACTACCATACCAAATGTAGCGAATATCACAAGTTCAAGTATTGCCTTTTCTAATTTGGAAAGTAAGACGCTTAATTTTGAATTGCTTCAACCAAAACAGGTTTCTTTAGGTTTTGCTGCATCGTTAACGGGCACAGGTAGTACCGGGCAATATGCAAAAATAGCATCAGTTAAACTCTATAAAATCAATTATTTATAAGAAATATTTTGCCGCATTAGCAATCTGAAAATTAAATTTTAAAGATTGCTAATGCTAATTTATACCAAGTTTAAGCAGTTTGTTTACTGTTATATCTTTACATTAGTCAGTCAAGAAATTACCTATGCAAAATCGGATTAAAGTCTACTTTATTGTTTTGTTAGCCATTTTAATCCAATCCTGCGCATTAAAAAAAGATCAAAATTTTTCAAATGCCTATGTTAAGGAAGGTTATAAGCTAATTTGGAATGATGAATTTAACAAAGATGGCGCTCCTAATGCAGCCAATTGGGACTATGAGAAAGGTTTTGTACGTAACGAAGAGTTGCAATGGTATCAGCCCGAAAATGCTTTTTGTGAGGATGGCAAGTTGATCATCGAAGCTCGGAAAGAAGTAAAACCTAACCCGTTATATGTAGAAGGAAGTAACGAATGGCGTAAAAAACCAAAAGATATAGCATATACTTCAGCCTGTATCATTACCAAAGGTTTACAGAGCTGGCAGTATGGTCGATTCGAAATGAGAGGAAAAATTGATATCTCGGATGGGCTCTGGCCTGCATTCTGGACATTGGGCGTAAAAGGCCGCTGGCCTGCGAACGGTGAAATCGATATTATGGAATACTATCAGGGAAAATTATTGGCCAATATTGCCAGTTTAGGACCCGATAAAAAGGCGAAATGGTTTAGCAATACCAAGCCCATTACCGAATTGGGCGGAAAAAAATGGGCAGCTGAATTTCATATATGGCGCATGGACTGGGATAGCGAAGCCATCAGCTTATTTGTAGATGGCATGCTCCTCAATAAAACCAATTTAAGCGACCTTAAAAATGATGATGGTTCAGATTTTCATCCTTTTAAGCAACAACATTACATTTTGTTCGATCTGGCCATGGGCGGTATGAACGGTGGCCCGTTAAATGATACTAAATTTCCCAATAGGATGGAAGTCGATTATATTAGGGTGTATCAGAAATAGATGCCTTTCCATTTATCACCCTGAGCGTAGTCGAAGGGCTGAAACAAATCCGGTAGGACGACCGGATTGTAAATAAGAAAGAGCCATGGAAATTAAACCATGGCTCTTTCTATTATATTTTAAAGATTAATTCTGAACTTTTATTTCAGTTCTTCTGTTCACCATTCTACCTTCTTCACTATCATTCGAGCTGATTGGTTCTTTCTCGCCATGACCAACAACAGTAAAATTATTTCCATTTAAACCAGCGTTTATAAAGTACGATTTTACGGCATTTGCGCGGTCAATAGAAAGCTGCATATTGTGGTCTGGCGTACCTTCGGCAGATGAATGTCCGTTAAGTACAAATTTGGTGGTAGGCGATTTTTTCATTTCTGCAACTGCTTTATCCAGTATAGCAAATGATGATGTTTTAAGTACAAAGGAATTAAACTCAAACTGGATATTGTCTAAGTTGAAGTTGGGTTTTTCAACTGGAGCCGGAGTTTCTTCTTTCTCTGGTGAAGGCGCTGGTTTTTTCTCTTCTACCGGTGGTGCTGGCTTTTCAACAGGTGCTGGGGTAGGTTTTGCTACCAGTTTTTTTGTTTTACAAGAATACATTGTAAGGGTAAACAAAGCTAGGAGCGTAGTAAATAAAAGGTTTTTGGTAATGTTCATGTTTTAAGATTAATTTAAGTTTACTGTGTGTTTGTTGCCCAAACATACTAATAAATGATTACAGCTATAACGGTTTTTTTTTGCAGAAGTTATATTTAATGCGTTAATCCGTCTAATTTAACTTCAATTTTACTCAAACATATTCATATCAATTTCCTTTATGTATTATAACAATTTACTATGGACCGTTTTGAAAACAAAATTGCTTTAATTACCGGAAGCAGTCAGGGAATTGGTGCTGCATGCGCCCTAAGGTTGGCCAAAGATGGCTGTGATATTATTTTAAATGGCCATAAATTTGATGAAAGGGGCGAAAAACTTATCGCAGAAATACAGGACATGGGTAGAAAAGCAGCTTTTTTGAAGGCCGATTTAAGTAAAGCCGATGAAGCCAATAAATTAATAACCGATGCCGTAGCCGTATTTGGCCATTTAGATATTTTGGTAAATAATGCGGGTGTAGAAAAAAAAGCCAACTTTTGGGAAGTTACAGAAGAAGATTACGACCTGATTATGAATACAAATTTAAAAGGTGTTTTTTTTAGCATCCAGTCGTTTGTAAATTACTGTAGAAAAAGTAAGGTTGCCGGAACTGTAATCAATATGAGTTCTGTACACGAAGAAATCGCATTTCCACATTTTGCTGCATACTGCGCAAGTAAAGGTGGTCTAAAAATGTTAACCAGAAATCTCGCTTCAGAATTAGCCAAGTTTAACATCAGGATCAACAACGTAGCACCTGGAGCTGTTTCAACGCCGATTAATCAAGATTTATTGAATAATAAACAACAGCTGGAAAAGGTACTTCAAAATATTCCCCTAAAACGAATGGGTAAGGTAGAAGATGTTGCAGCAGTAGTAGCTTTCCTCGCTTCTGATGATGCCGCTTATGTAACAGGATCAACTTATTTTGTAGATGGAGGATTAACCTATCATTATGAAGAACAATAGGCTAACCGTATAATGAAATTTAATTTAAACCTTTAAATTAGGCATTAAGTTTAAGAAAGCCTGCGCATTGGCACTGTATTTTTTTTTATCTAGTTTAAAATAAAATGCACCTTTTTTTGAACCCGATTTATCTTTTTCGGCCAACTTAATCAATAATCCAGTCGAGGTAATTTTACGGCTGAAATTTCTGGTATCTATTTTAGTATCGTTTACTTCCTCAAAAAGAATATGCAATTGTGGGATGGTGAATTTTTTAGGGAGCATTTCAAATAAAATAGGATGGAGGGCAGCCTTGTATCTTAGTTTTTTTCGGGCATCGGCAACCATTTGGTTATGATCAAAAATAAGTTTTGGCCTATCGTTGATCAAAAACCATTCTGCTTCGTAATCATCATTTAACTGTGCCTCATATTTATGGATATCAATAAGGGCAAAATATCCAACAGAAAGGGTTCTTTCAATTGGGTCACGGCCAGGTTCTCCATAAATCTGCATCTGTTCCAGGTAAACACCCTCCAAACCTGTCATCTTTTTGAGTACCCTGTTCGCTGCATCATCCGGACTTTCATTTGCGCCCACAAAACCACCCATTAAACTCCATTTGTTTATTTCGGGCTCTAAACCCCGCTTAACCAACAGAATTTTGAGGTGTTCACCATCAAACCCAAACACGATGCAATCAACAGCAACCAGATAATGGGGCTGCCCAGAATATTCAATCATTTTTTATCCGAGATTTTAAAGGCTTAATATGTTCAAATTTTCACGAAAATAAAAATTATTATTAATTGTCGTTTTGACAATTAATAATAATTTTATAATTTGGCAGCTTAGATAGATTAAGCTAAATGCTTTCTTTTCTCTAACCAATTGAAAATATAAAATGAACCAAACATTCGAACTCGATAGTAATCCACACACCAGGTTAAATATATTAACTGGCGAATGGGTTTTAGTTTCTCCGCACCGTACGAAAAGGCCTTGGCAGGGTAAGGTTGAAGATGTAACGCCAGATAACCGTCCGGAATATGATCCTAAATGTTATTTATGTCCTGGTAATGGCAGGGCAGATGGCGATAGCAATCCAGAATATACCGAAAGCTTTGTTTTTAACAATGATTTTGCTGCATTGCTTGAAGATACGCCTGCTGGTAATATGAATGAAGATGATTTATTGGTAGCCAATAATCAGAGAGGACTTTGCAGGGTGATCAGTTTTAGTCCAAAACACAACCTCACACTTCCCGAAATGAGCGTCGAAGCCATCACTGCTGTAGTAAATGTTTGGCAAAATGAATTTAATAACCTTGCCGAAAATGATTGGATCAAATACATTCAGATTTTCGAAAATAAAGGCGAAATAATGGGCTGTAGTAATCCACACCCACATGGTCAGATCTGGTCGCAAAGCGATATTCCATTAGAAATTGCTAAAGAAACCGAACGTCAGAAAACGTATTATGCTATTCACAGAAAAAGTTTGCTTGGCGATTACTTAAAACTGGAGCAAAAGAAAAAAGAGCGTATTGTATTCGAAAACGATCATTTTGTGGTACTTGTTCCTTTTTGGGCAGTTTGGCCTTACGAAACCATGATTATCAGTAAACGCCATGTGAATAGTATTAAATTGTTCACAGAAGCTGAGAAGAAGTCGTTAGCTGAAGCCATTAAGGTGTTAACAACTAAATATGATAACCTGTTCGAAACCTCTTTCCCGTATTCTGCCGGCATGCATCAGTCACCAGTAAACAACGGCTATTACCCTGAATGGCACTGGCATATGCATTTTTACCCACCTTTGTTGCGCTCGGCATCAGTTAAAAAATTTATGGTCGGTTACGAAATGTTGGCTAACCCTCAACGCGATATTACCCCTGAATTTGCCGCTAACCGTTTAAAAGAGATGTCTGCAATCCACTATAAAATCAACAAAACTGAAGATAAATATTAAGTAATGAATGCACAGGATTTAAAAAATACATTTAAAAAACTTTTCAACGCTGAGCCTATTTTAGTGCGTTCGCCTGGAAGAATCAATATTATTGGCGAGCATACCGATTATAACGGCGGTTTTGTAATGCCTGCTGCCATTGATAAAGCCATTTATGTAGCCATATCAAAAAGAGAAGATGATGAAATACATTTATTTTCAGAGAGTTATCAGCAATTTGATATTTCATCGATCAAAAGCCTGAAAAAATCAGAAAACAGTTGGGCCAATTACATTTTAGGTGTTGCCGATCAGTTAAAAGAAAGAGGTCATCGGTTGGGTGGCTTTAATTTTTATATCGATGGTGATGTGCCTTTGGGTGCTGGTTTATCGTCGTCTGCTGCTGTAGAATGTGCAACCGGCTTTGCGCTCGATCAACTTTTTTCGCTTTCTGTTCCGAAAATGGATATCGCATTGATTGCACAAAAGGCAGAACAGACTTTTGCTGGTGTTAACTGTGGAATAATGGATCAGTTTGCCTCTGTATTTGGCAAAAAAGATCAGGCCATTATGCTCGATTGCAGATCCATGAAACACATTTACATTCCTTTAAAACTAGATGGCTATAAACTTTTGCTTTTAAACACGAATGTAAAACACGCACTTGCCGATTCTGCCTACAATAAAAGAAGATCACAGTGCGAACAAGGTGTTGCCTGGGTAAAGGAACATTATCCAAATGTAAATACGCTTCGCGATGTGGATTTAGCTATGTTAGAAACCCATGTTAAACCAAAAGATCTGGAAGTTTACACCAAATGTAGTTTTGTAGTGAAAGAAATCGGTCGTTTATTAACCGCTGCGGAGCAACTGGAAAATGGTAATCTGCAAGGTTTGGGCAAGCTGATGTTCGAAACCCATGAGGGCTTGAGCAAAGATTACGAAGTGAGCTGTAAAGAATTAGATTTCCTGGTTGATGCGGTTAAACCTCTCGATTATGTTTTAGGTGCCAGGATGATGGGCGGAGGTTTTGGTGGTTGTACCATCAATATTGTTAAAGAAGAAAAAATTGCTGATTTAATTGAAGAGCTATCTTCAAAATATTCATTGCACTTCGGACTCAAGCTTGGTGCTTATACCGTTCAAACTGATAACGGAACCAGCTTATACAGTTAAAATTTAAATAACCCAAGATATACTAACCAAAATAAATCAATGAAAAATAACTTATTAGACACGAAGGATTACATTGTATTTGCAATTTACTTCGTTATTGTGGCCGCTTATGGGCTCTACATTTACAACAAGAAAAAGTCAGAATCTACGGGTTCTAAAGATTATTTTCTTGCTGAGGGCTCTCTAACCTGGTGGGCAATCGGCGCATCGTTAATTGCATCTAATATTTCTGCAGAGCAGTTTATCGGGATGAGCGGTTCAGGCTTTAAAATGGGATTGGCCATTGCAACCTACGAATGGATGGGCGCATTAACCTTAGTGGTTGTTGCCGTATTCTTTATTCCGGTTTACCTGAAAAACAAAATTGCTACAATGCCACAATTCCTACATCAGCGTTATAACGGAACGGTAGCCATGATTATGGCTGTTTTCTGGTTATTGCTTTATGTTGTAGTTAACTTAACCTCAATTCTTTATCTGGGTGCTTTAGCCGTAAGCAGTATTTCTGGTTTCGATTTAAGCTTCTGTATGTATGCCATTGCAGGTTTTGCCATTATTATTACGCTTGGCGGAATGAAAGTTATTGGATATACCGACGTTATTCAAGTGTTTTTCTTAATTCTGGGTGGTTTGGCCACTACCTATTTGGCTTTAAACTTAGTTTCTACACACTATGGAACAACAGGTATTTTTGAAGGTTATAGTTTAATGACTTCAAAAGCTTCTGAACATTTCCATATGATTTTAAAGCCAGATAACGAAAATTATATCGATTTACCTGGCCTAAGTGTGCTTGTAGGCGGTATGTGGATTGTGAACTTAAATTATTGGGGCTGTAACCAATACATTACCCAACGTGCTTTAGGGGCTAACCTCGAGACTGCCCGCGGAGGTATTCTTTTTGCTGCATTCTTAAAATTATTAATGCCAATTATTGTCGTGTTACCTGGTATTGCAGCTTATGTTTTATATAAAGATGGTGCCTTTCAAACGGAAATGCTGCAAGATGGATCAGTAAATCCAGATCGTGCATATCCGGTATTGCTAAATTTGCTTCCTGCTGGATTAAAAGGACTTTCGTTCGCCGCATTAACCGCTGCAGTGGTAGCTTCTTTGGCTGGTAAAGCAAATAGTATTGCAACTATTTTTACGCTGGATATTTACAAAAAAGTATTAAAGACCGATGCTACTGAGAAAAATTTAGTAACAACGGGCAAAATTTCGATTATTGTAGCGATGATTTTAGGCGTGTTAATTGCACCGCATTTAGGAATCGATAAAAAAGGAGGATTCCAATATATCCAAGAGTATACAGGTTTTGTTTCTCCAGGTATTTTTGCCATGTTTATTTTAGGTTTCTTTTGGAAAAGAACAACGTCAAGTGCAGCACTATTTGCTACAATTGGCGGTTTCGGTTTATCGATTTTACTCAAATTCTTGCCTAAACTTACCGATCTTTCATGGTTATCAGGAATGGGTTTCTCTGTTAAAAATGCAACAGGTGTTTACGAAATTCCATTTTTGGATCGTATGGGCTTTGTGTTTATATTCTGTATCCTTGGGATGGTGATCATCAGTTTAGCGAGCAACAAAGTTAAGGCAGAAGCTAAAGGACTGGCTATCGATGCTAAAATGTTTAAAACCTCTACCAGTTTTGCAGTAGGGGCATTAATCATCATCGGATTATTGGTTGCACTTTATAGTGTATACTGGTAAACGATAGTGTATAAAATGGGAAAGGGATAAAGTCATTAGATTTTATCCCTTTTTTGTATAACGCCAAAGTTAAGTCGGAAAGAAGCCTTTGAATCATGTTAAAAGATCTCTCCTCCAAAGGAATTCCTTTGGAACACTACGCTCGAGATGACGATGCCCCGCGGAAACTCCTCATCACTACTTTTCTTAAGCTGAACCTTCAGGAAGCCCATTGGTTGATATTGGATTTAAGGTAGAAAAACTTAGTGTCCTTCATTTCTTAATGTTAATGGTCACCTGAAACGATTAGAGTCTGCCCTTTATCTTCTTCAGTAGCCAATTTCTTCACCAACCATGGCAAGGTAAGTCCTTGTCCGATTAAAGTAAACAATACCACTACAACAGATATAAATATAATAGCATTACGCTGCGGAAATGCACTTCCGTCCGATAAAGTAGCTGGTAACCCAATTGCAATGGCCAATGAAACAATACCTCTCATGCCCGACCAACTGATAATCAAACTGTTCTTGAAATCAAGCAATGCATCCTCTGTAATGCGGTGTTTCCCTTTCTGAAAGGCTTTTTGAAGATTGAATTTTTGTAGGAAAACACGGGCTATTCTTAGTAACAGTGCAACAATGGTAATCACCAGCGAATAACCTATGTAAAGTAAAATATCGCCACTGTTAATGTTTTTGTACACATAAGGGAATTGTAACCCAATTAAAATGAAAATCAGCCCATTCAATAAAAAGATAATGATGTCCCAGATGTTTTTTGATTGGTTTTTAAGTTGCTCAGGAAATACATTATTGCTAAACCTCGAAATGCCCAATCCTAAAATAACAACTGCAATAACACCAGAAACATGTACTTGTTCCGCAATTAAATAGGTAACAAAAGGCATCAATAACATCAAGCTGATGGTAGCCAAACGGTTACTATGTATTCTGTTGATGATGAAGGCGAGAATTTTCGATGTTACCATGCCGATTAAGAATCCACCAGCCATTAAAATGGCAAATTCAAGCGATGCTTTCCAAAATACAAAGGCTGTTCCGGTTACTGCGGCAACCGCAAAACGATACGCTACCAGTGCAGAAGCATCGTTAACTAAACTTTCGCCCTCCAATATGGTATTTGTTTTGTGAGATAAACCTAAGCCCTTAGTAATACTCATGGCAGCAACTGCATCAGTAGCAGAAAGAATTGCACCTAATACAAAAGACACCGGCCAGCTCATCCCCGGAATCATATAGTGTGCAACCACAGCAATACCAATAGCGGTGATAAAAACCAGCGTAATGGCCAATGTAAATATGGTGTTGATGTTGGTTTTAAATTCCTTGAATGAGATATTAAAAGCGGCATCGTAAAGCAACGGTGGTAGGAATATCAAAAATATAATTTCAGGATTAATGTCAATTGATGATAAAGACGGAACAAAACCCACTGCTATCCCAGCTATAATCAATAAAATAGGATAGGGGATTTTAATTCGATCGGCAACAGCAGAAAGGCCAATCATCACAGCTAAAATAAATATTACAATGGCATAATTTTCCATATCTGCAAAATGCGTTTTTAATAGATGTCGAAACACTTAATTGCAAAATATAGGTTTAGAACTGAATTAAAAAGTTTCTGGCCGAAATAAATTAATCGATGAAATAGGGGATGTTTAGAATTTTATAGCGAAAAATACCTTTAAATTTATTGGAGAATCCTTAAAGGTCAAAAAAAAGGAAACGCTAATTAATCATCGAAACAGAACAAAACCTTTTAAAATGCGGAAAGTTATAGCAAATCAGGCGAGAGAAGCCTGAATAAGAAACTAACGCTGTAGCCTGGGCCTTTTGCTTTTAAAAGGTTGGTTGGTTTTTGGCTTTGCCGCCGGAACACCACTTTCCTCTTCCGATATTTTAACTGTAATGACATTGCCTTTAAAAGTTTCTCCATTTAAGGTAGATACAATATTTTTAGCGTCCGGTAAACTGTATATTTCTAAAAAAGCATAGCCTTTACACTTGCCAGTAGCTCTATCGCGAACAATTTTAATCGTTTCTACCCTACCATGAAGGCTAACCAATATTGCCAAATCCATCTCTTGGATATTGTCGGGAAGGCCACCTATAAAAATCTTAACCATTAATTTAGTAATTTGAGAGAACATCCGGTTAAATCAAACTTAAATCCAGAATTGTTCTTTTAGACCTGCAAAATAAGCAAAATGATATTCTTACCCAAACTAATTGAATGAATTTTGCCTCATTTTTATCATAAATCTGTGCAGAGCAGACATATATATTGATGTTGACAGACATAAAATGTACATTCGCTTTCTAATCATCAAAAAATAGGTTAAAATATGAGCATCTCTAAGTTAAAGTCTATACTCATTATCGCATTATTCCTCTTCAGTTCGCTACTCGTACAGTCAAAAATTTTATTGCCGTCGGTATTTAGCGACAATATGGTTTTGCAGCAAAAAACAAATGCAGCCATTTGGGGTAAGGCCACAGCTGGTAAAGCGGTTAAGATAACGGTTTCGTGGAATAAGGTTAATTATGGGGCTATTGCCGATGCCAGTGGCAATTGGAAAATTAAAGTGGCAACACCAGGTTATGGCGGTCCATATTCCATCACCATTTCCGATGGAGAACTGTTTGTGCTAAACAATATATTAATAGGCGATGTTTGGATTTGCTCAGGTCAATCGAATATGGAAATGCCACTGGCAGGTTGGGGAAAAATCCTCAATAGCGAAAAAGAAATTGCTGATGCTAAATATCCAAACATCCGTTTATTACAAGCAGAACATGTTACCAGTAGTTTTCCGCTTAACGACGCCAAAGTGACTAATGGTGGCTGGCAGGAATGTAGTCCAAAATATATTGCTGAGTTTTCTTCTACCGCATATTTCTTCGCCCGCGAAGTGTATGAAAAAACTAAAATTCCTATTGGCCTAATCCATACTTCTTGGGGAGGAACAATTGCTGAAGCCTGGACAAGTGCCGAATCGCTTAAAAAAATGACCGATTTTTCTGCTACAGTTGATAAGATACAAAAATTAGCCAAAAATCCTTCAGCAGTTTCTTACGAAGAAAAATTGCAGAATTGGATTAAAATGACAACAGAGAAAGATTCGGGTTATCAGGCTGGAGAAACAAAATGGGCTTTGGTAGAAACCACAAACTGGAAAAGCATGAATTTGCCGACTTTGTGGGAAGATGCAGCACTTAAAAATTTTGATGGTATAGTATGGTTTACAAAAAAGTTTAACATCCCCGAAAACTGGAAAACAAATGGTGCTAAACTTAATTTAGGTACAATAGATGATAACGACATTACCTTCGTAAACGGAGTAAAAGTAGGTGAAACACTGGGGTATAATGTGGGTAGAACATACACAATACCTGCAAGCCTGCTCAAAATAGGTGAAAATACCATTACCGTTAGGGTTTTTGATAGTGGCGGTGGCGGCGGTATATATGGCGATGCCAAAGATTTGAGTTTAACAAACAACACGACCGAGAAAATTTCTTTAGCTGGCGACTGGAAGTACAAAGTGGGGGTAGATTTTAAAAATGTTGAAGCTAAACCTTACGAAGAAAATGGTCCTAACAGACCAACCGTTTTGTACAATGCGATGATTCATCCTTATCTGCAGTTTTCAATTAAAGGTGCAATTTGGTATCAGGGAGAAAGTAATGCCGATAGAGCTTACCAATACCGCGAATTATTTCCAGCGATGATTAAAGATTGGCGCCAGAAATGGGGCCAGGGAGATTTTCCATTCTATTTCGTTCAACTGGCTAATTTTATGCAGATTGATCATGCGCCTGCAGAATCTTCCTGGGCAGAGCTTAGAGAGGCCCAACAAAAAACACTTGTACTGCCAAATACCGGTATGGCTACCATTATTGATATCGGTGATGCAAAAGATATTCACCCTAAAAACAAACAGGAGGTGGGTAGAAGGTTAGCCTTAATTGCCCTGGCTAAAACGTATGGTCAGAAAATAAACTATTCTGGCCCTGTTTATCAATCCAATAAAGTAGAAGGGAAACAGATCCGCTTAACTTTTGGCAATACAGAAAATGGATTAAAAGCCGCAGATGGAGCAGCACTAACCGGTTTTGCCATCGCTGGAGCAGACAAGAAATTTTATTGGGCCAAAGCAAACATCCAGGGGAATCAGATCATAGTAAGTAGCGATCAGGTAGCAAATCCTGTTGCGGTTCGTTATGCATGGGGAAATAATCCTGTGTGTAACCTGGTTAGTAATGATGGCTTGCCAGCATCACCATTCAGAACAGATACCTGGCAGGGCCTTACCTTTGCAAAGAGATAATTGATAAAATTGTGCAATCTGTGTGGCTAAAACCGTGTAATGCAGGCAATATTTAAAGTTACTCCATTCTTTGTGGCTTACTTTATATTTTTACCTGCTAACCGGAAATTATGCCAAATATTTTATCAGACCAGGAAACCATTCTCCTGATTGCCGACCTAGAAGAAAAATTATTAGATGGGTTTAAAAGAACAGACCTGAACACACTCGATTTATTGTTTGCCGATGGAATGCTTTTTCATGATCAGTATGGGAATGTGTTGGATAAAGAGATGGATCTGGATGCCTACCGGAGTGGCATGATCAAAATTACCAAAATCAAAGTATCCAAACGGGAAATGCGTGTTTTTGAATCAATTGTTATTGTTTCTGCAAGTCTTTTTATTAAAGGAAGTTATTCAAATGTTTTGCTTAACGGCAAATATCAATGGTTAAGGGTTTGGGCTAAAGTGAGTGAAGATTGGAAAGTAATTTCTGCCAGTTGTACAAGTATTTCAGTATAAAAATAGCTGCTTAAAAATAAGAACGGGGAATAACCAATGGCTATCCCCCGATTCTAAATTAACGCTCTCTAGATCTAATATAGAACTAATCTCAGTTTCAACCAAAAGCTTGGTGGGCGAACAATCCTGGTCCTTAACTTGGCGAGTCAAAAATAGGTATATATCACAATCTGGTGTAAACCTCAGGCTTTGCAAACTGTATAATTATTTATCTTTCAGTTTTCATGCTCAGCGCTTAAGTTTGCTTTAACCAACTGACAGTGTTTTTTTAATTGTTTGAATGTAAGGTTACTAAAACGTTTTAATATTCACTCATATTTATTAGTTTTATAAAATGTTATCTAACCAATAGTCCTTTTATGAAAAAAATATTTACCTCAATCTATTTTTGGGTTTCCTGTCTATCAATTCATACTTTAAATGCTCAGAATTTAACTGAATTCAACAAAACACCCTTAAAACAGCATGTTTATGTGCAATTGCCTATTGGAAGTATTAAAGCCAAAGGATGGTTGTTAAAGCAACTAGAACAGCAAAGAGATGGTGCAACGGGAATGGCAGAAGAGTTATATCCAGAAAAAGATAATCTGGGCAAAAACTCCGATTGGCTGGGAGGCGATGGAAATGGATGGGAGCGGGTGCCATATTATGTTAAAGGCTTAGTAGCATTGGCTTATACCTTAGACGACCCAATGCTAAAAGCAAAAGCACAGAAGTATATCGAGTGGACTTTAAACAATCAGCAAGCCAACGGATTATTCGGCCCGCCTAAAATGAAAGATTGGTGGCCGCGTATGCCAATGATGTATGCTTTGCAAAGCTATTGCGAGGCTACAAATGATAAAAGGGTAATTCCTTTTCTGTCAAAATATTTTAAATATGAACTGGCTAATCTTGATGGCGATCCATTAAAGGAATGGGGTAAATCAAGAGCAGGCGATAATATGGAAATAGCGATTTGGCTTTACAATAAAACCGGTGATCAGGATTTATTACGACTCGTAGAAAAGTTAAAACAACAGGCATACCCTTGGATCGATATTTATAGCAAGAACGGATTTTATTTTTTCGGTGATGATTTTCAGCCAAAACATATGGTTAATGTAGCTCAAGCCTTAAAATTTCCAGTGCTTTATGCTCAACTTCAAGATCGCTCATCTAATCTTGACGCATTTTCCAAAGGTATAACGCACATTATGCACGACCACGGTCAGCCAGAAGGTTTAGGCTCAGGAACTGAATTCCTGGCGGGTACAAGCAGCATAGAGGGCGTAGAAACCTGTACTGTGGTAGAGTGGATGCAGAGTTTAGAAACTGCAGCAAAGGTTATTCATGATGCAAGAATTGGCGATCAATTGGAAAAAATAGCTTTTAATGCTTTGCCAGCCCAGTTTAGCTGCGATTTTAAAAACCATTCATATTACACATTACCCAATCAGGTTCAAAGCATTCATGGCGAGCATGGCTTTAATCAGGATTATAGCTCTGGTATTGTTTCTAGTCCTTATTCTGGTTATGGATGCTGCCGCTATAATATGCACATGGGCTGGCCTTATTTTGTAAAAAGTAGTGTAGTGGCTACTCCAGAGAAAGGCCTGGCAGTAATTACCTATGGCCCGATGGAGATAGAAACTGTGGTAGCCGAAAACAAAAAAATAAAAATTACTGAAGAAACCAATTACCCCTTCGAAGAAAAGATCAGGTTAAAAGTGGGGCTTAGCACTTCTATATCCTTTCCATTGATTTTAAGAATCCCAGCGTGGAGTGTAAAACCAGGTATTAAATTAAATGGAACGCTATTAAAGGGCGTAAAAGCCGGTGAAATGTTTACCATATCCCGCGAGTGGAAAGATCAGGATCAATTAGAACTGAATTTCCCGATGCAAATTACTACTCAGGCTCAAGTAAACAATTCCATTAGTGTAGAACGTGGACCTATTGTATATGCATTAGAAATTAAGGCAGCAAATAAGGTAACCAAAACACATCCGGTTGCTGGCTTTACAGATTACGAAATCCGTCCGGAATCGGCATGGAATTATGGTTTAGTGTTAGATAAAGGTAATTTAAGCAACGTTAGTGTGGTGAGCGGTACAATGCCCGAAAATCCTTTTATTGCCGCGAATGCACCAATTAAAATAAAGGTTCAAGCGAAAAAGATTCCGTCATGGACCCTAGGATACAACAAAGTAGCTGCTTTTGATGTGCCTTTTAGTCCAATTTCCTCAACCGAAAAGCAGGAAGAAGTTATTTTGGTGCCATATGGATCTGAAAATATACGCCTGAGTTGTTTTCCTGTAATCGGCCAGTCAAAAAAAATAAATAAGGCTTTGGTCGAAAATTTTGATCGGGGAATGGCCAGCAATTGGGTTTTTTATGGCGGTGGCTGGTTTTGGAAGGATGGAGAGGTTAATTCTGCATCAAATGCAGGCTCTGGTGGTTTTGGCATAAATGGATCTAAATATGTAGCTAATGGAACAGATTTTAAAGACTTTACTTATCAGGCAAATGTTAAAATCAATACTACCGGCGATGCAGGTTTAATGTTCAGGGTTGCTAATCCGGCAATAGGCGCCGATGCTTACCAAGGGTATTATGTTGGTTTAGACCAGGCCAATGGAACAGTACTGCTAGGGAAGGCTAACGGGCAAAAATGGACCGTTATAAGTTCAGGGAAATATCCTGTTGAAATGAACAAAATGTATACCTTAAAGATTGTGGCGAAAGGAGATAAATTTGATGTTTTTATAAACGGGTCGGCAAAATCCATTCTTTCTGCAACAGATAGTCAATATCAATCAGGTAGTATAGGATTAAGAGCGTATAAAGCTCTGGCTAGCTTCGATTCGGTAAAGATTAACGCTTTTTAACATCGGTTCAGGCCGGTATTAAACTTTGCGGCAAGGAATTTGTTAACCTATTATCAATAAATAAAAATAAGATTATGAAATTATACAAATCAATTCCAATAATGCTCTTTACCCTTGCGCTTGCAGCTGGTTGTGTAAGCAATAAGAAATATGCAGAACTTCAGGATACCTATTCCAAGTTGAGAGAAAGGAACCAGGAGTTAAGTAATAAATACCAGGATAGCCAACGCGAGCTTAGCGGAAGCACCAGCAGGGTTAAAAGTTTAGAAGAACAGATTGCCTCAGAAAAAGCCAATGTAACTGCATTGCAGGATGCTTTGAACAAATGTTTAAATTCTAGTAGCCAGGGCAATGTTAACATCTCGAAACTGGTTGATGAAATTAACAGCTCGAATAAATACATCAAACAATTGGTAAATGCCAAAAACAAAAGCGATTCGCTTAATATGGTGTTAACTAATAATTTGACGCGATCATTAAGTAAAGAAGAGTTGGGAGATGTTGATGTACAGGTGCTTAAAGGCGTAGTATATATCTCTTTGGCTGATAATATGTTGTATAAATCAGGTAGTTACGAAGTTTCTGATAAAGCAGGAGAAACTTTAAACAAAATTGCTAAAATCATTAAAGATTACGATACTTATGATGTGCTGATTGAAGGTAATACCGATAATGTGCCTATCGCGCAGACCAATATCCGAAACAACTGGGATTTAAGTGCCTTACGTGCTTCGTCAGTAGTTCAGGTATTGCAAACCAAATATGCTGTAGACCCTAAGCGATTAACAGCAGGTGGCCGTGGTGAATTTAATCCGATTGCAGATAATACAACAGCAGGAGGGAAAGCGAAAAACAGGCGTACACAGATCATTATTACGCCTAAGTTAGATCAGTTTATGGATCTAATCGGAAAAGCGCCTGAACAGTCTCAAAAATAAACTAGAATAATCATCATTTTAAAGGGTTGAAATTAATTTCAGCCCTTTTTTATTTCTAAAGCTTTCTCTTTTCCCTTTAATATTTTGCTAATTTTGCGGGCGTTCCAGTACAGGTTATGAGAAAACGGATAAGAAAACACCTCCGAACAGCAAAATACATCGTTTATAAAGAAACTTTAATTGATTTTAAAGAGCATGTTTGGACATTTATTGGAGCGTTTTTAGGTATTGGTATTATCGGCTTACTCCATTCTAAATACCTTACCGCAAATGATAATTTATTTCTAATCGGTTCTTTTGGAGCATCATCCGTACTTATTTATGGGATTATAAATAGCCCGCTGGCACAGCCTAGGAATTTAATTGGAGGGCATGTGTTATGTGCTATAATAGGTGTTACCATTCATAAACTTATTCCTGGCGAAGTGTGGTTGTCATCTGCCTTGTCCGTTTCTTTATCTATTGTATTGATGCAGATCACCAAAACACTGCATCCTCCTGGCGGGGCTACAGCACTTATCGCCAATATTGGTTCGGCTAAAATACAATCCTTAGGTTATTTGTATGTACTGTGCCCAGTTTTACCCGGTGCTAGCATTTTACTCTTGGTTGCTATTCTTGTAAATAACCGAACCTCACATCGCAGTTATCCCAACAATAAAAAATGGTATAGGATTTGGCACCGTTACCGCAGGTAAAATATATCTCGATAACGATATTGATATGACGATTTTAACCTATTATAAATGTATATTTGATTATATCAGTAATCTTATTACAACAATTTTCTCTCACTGATGTACCATTACGGTATTCTCTAATCTTAAATTTTAGATGAGTATTTTTTATTCCAATCACCGAATTGTTTATGCAATGATGATTGGTCGTATCACACTGTAATCATTTAAAGATGAGTAGAGACAAAAAAAAAGAGGCAAGTGTAAACAAGAAAGCACCCTCAGATTATCAATCCGGAAAAGGTAAGTCGGCAAAGGTTGAGACAGATCTGTTTGCAAAAAAGCCAGGTAAAAATGGCAAGTAACGATCCGAAAGTTCAGGCAAAAGTTTTTTTGTACGAACTTAATAATACACGGCACGAATATGGTTTTTCAGCAACTGAAGAATGGACCTTAGATTTGGCGACAAATAATCAGAAAAAGGACCTGGAGAATAAATATTATCCCTTATTATCCTTAACCATAGCACCCGAAAATATCATTGGAATACTCAATCTTTTGCAAGAGAAGCTTGGAACCGCAGTTGCCAACATTAAAGATAACCTTAATCCCAAGAAAATTTCAAAAGAATCAGTTAATCTATTGGCTTATTGTACACGAAGGTTAAAGTATTAATTGTAAAATAGAAGAAGGTCTATCATTACAATGAATCTTCACTTCGACCGTAGTGGAAGGATCTTTTTAATATAGTCCAAAGATCGCTCCACTACGCCTTGCTCCGGTAGAGGTGACACCGATTTTTTAAAGCTGTCATTGTAGCCTATCGAGTACATTACGAAGCGTTGAACAAGCTCAGCGACAAATTCGAATATGGAAAATTATCTAATATTTAAATCAGGAGATGCTGATATTTTTCTTTTGTTGGTTTAAATAAGCAGTGATTTGATTTAACATGATGCTTCTTGTTGCCCTCACCGCAGATTTCAAAGCTTCTGAACTTACGCCTAAACGGCTAGCCCAATAATTTCTATCTGTTTCTTCTGATAATATGATGATTTCTTCTTTAATGCTCGGGGTTTGGATGAGATTTTTCATAAATAGGATGATTAATTCAGTAAATAACACGCACAAGCTCGATTTGGTTTAATAAAAATAGATTTTTTTATTCATAATAACAATTTGTAAAACAGCTAATTAAAAAAAAATATTTTAATCACAATTAAAATAGCGCCGAAACCGCTCACTTTTTTTACTAATTCGTTATTGTAATAATTAACCTATGTGCCATAATTAATAATTAAGCAAAAAAATAATTTTATGTATCTTTAATTATACATAAAATTACTATAATTGCTAATTATTTATAAAAAAAATATTCTGTAATGGGTGATATGAGGAAGGGAAACGTTACTCAGATTGACTTTGAATACGGACATGGAATCATTATTGACGAAAATGGCCAGGATATTCACTTTCAATTAGATAATATATCTGATCAAATTAATATAAATTCGAAAATAATTTTTGAAATAGAGCTGCGCGAACAGGGTTTGGTAGCGGTTAACGTTAAATTAGAAATGGAAGAAGTAAGAGGTAGTTGCACATACCAAAGCAAATTAATGTAACGCATTTTATTATAGGTCATTTGCAGCAGGTAAGCTGAAAAAAAATGTAGAACCTTTACCCAATTTGCTTTCTGCCCAAATTTTTCCCTGATGCCTTTCAATTACTTCGGCACAAATATACAAGCCAACTCCAAATCCTGCAATGGTTTTAGTGTCGGGGCTTTCTACGCGATAAAAGCGGTCGAAAAGTTTGGGTATGTCATCTTCACTGATGCCTATGCCTTCATCTTCCACACTTACAATGACGTAACCTTCCAGTATTTCGCATTTAATTGCAATTAAAGAGTCTTTTTTTGAGTATTTCGCCGCGTTGCCGATCAGGTTATTGATTACGTTGCCTATTTTCTCTATATCTGCATTTACCATCATGTCTTCCGCACCGATTACCTGGATAAAATGGCTTGGTAAAACAATTCTGTTTTCCTCAGCCATGTTTTTAATCAGATCAACAAGGTTAAAATTTGTTTTGTTCAATAAAATTTTACCCGATTCCAATAAAGACACATTTAAAAAGCCGTCAATCATTAACGACATTCTTTTTAACTGAACATTTACTTTATCAAGTATCTGAATAGTAAAGTCGTTATCTGTTTCTTTAAATTTATATTGCAAAAGTTGTACATAGGCACTTAAGGATGTTAAAGGAGTTTTAAGTTCATGGCTTACCATACCGATAAAATCATTTTTTCTAATTTCATCATGTTTATGTTCAGTAATATCCAAAACAGCACCAGCAATATAAACAGCTTTTCCTTCTTCGTTATAATAGGCTTTTCCTGCTGTTCTTAACCACTTGCTTTTAGCGCTTATACCATTCAAATTAATCTGGTATTCAATATTGAAAGCATTTCGGTGATGTAATGCACGTTTGATACCACTGGTAAGATGTTCGATATCTTCCATGCTTATCAATGATTTAGCTTCTTCTATACCCAACCTGTTATTTTCCAGTTCGTAAATTTGTTGTGCCCGTTCTGACAAAAGCACCTGTTTGCTTTCCAGGTCGATGTTCCATGAACCCATTTCAGATGCATCCATAGCTATTTTTAAGATATCTTTAGCTTTAAGTAGTTCTTTTTTAAAGTTTACCTGCTCTGTAATATCCTTAATAATCACTAAAATTCTGGTTACTTCATTTTTATCGTTTTTTAGCGGCTCGTAGAAAGCGATGAAATAACCGTCTGAAATAGCTGACGAAATTTTTAATTCATTGATTGTTAAGGGTTGGCCATTTTTAAAAATATCTTTTACATGTGTTAAAAGTGCTTGCTGTTTTTCGAGTTCTGGTCGTGCCTTTTCTTGTGGAATCCCGATTACTTCTTTCCTGGTTTTGGCCCAAAGTTTTAATATGTTATCGTTTGCATATTCTGTAATGAGTTCCGGACCTTTTAGTACGCACATGCCCAAAGGGGCCTGCTCAAAAAATCCTCTAAAACGTGCCTCACTTTCTGAAAGTTCAAATAAAATATGCTCAAGGTCATTTTCATCTAGCGGAATTTCCCTTAATGAACAGATGATATATTCAACCGGGCGATCGTTTTGTAATACTGGAGAAAATTCCAATTCCCATTTTACGTTTGGCGAGGTAGAATAAATGGGATGGATAACCAACGTGCCTTTTGCCTTAAGCTCGCTTACTTGCTGAACTGCTTTAATCAGAAGCACTTTTTCGGCAGCAGACAGAAGATTTGGGATAGCATTAATATCATAGAATTTCAATTTTCCTCCTACCCGCTCTATTAAAGCTTGGTAAGCATCGTTATGTTCTACCACCACCAATATCGGTTTTACTTTAAAAATGATTATGGGGTTCTTAGAATGTTTTAACAGTGCTTTTAAGAATGGAGAGGCTAAATCTATCATAAATTTAAGTTGACACTTTCCCAAATATAATCGTTAAGTAGTTAATCACCAACCGATTTATAAGAATGATATAATATTTATCATACGGAATGGTATAACTTGTAAGTGTGTTATTTGTAAGTTGTTGTAGTTCAGTATTAGTGCACTTACCTGGTGACTTACCCGTTATGGTTAAATATTCCATCTGTATGTTGAGACTATAAAAGTAGTAAATCATATTTCGCTTGCTCTCCACTTACGAAAGGGCACTCATTCAAGACTATAAATTATAAAAATCACCTTAATATTTTTACGTAATCGAATTTATTTTGTGTTATATCAATATCAATAAATTGTAAAGGCAATGTGTAAAAATCAATAGCCAAACTGTAAAGTAGATCCTTACTTGGTAATTGTGACTGATTTGTAAGACATTATTAAGCGATATTTTGTTTAAAATGGTGTCTTTTTAAACAGAAAAAAAGTTTTTTCGATTTTTTTTATAAAATTATTTATTTGATAATCAGTATGTTATATTTTGTTTTTAAATTAAATATTTGATTTAAGCGATTTAACATTTCTCGCTTACATTTTTTTAAAAATTTATATATATTTGTTCTTACCCTTTCGAGGGTATGTTTTTCATAGGTAGATGTAGGGTCAGAACAATGTTCTGGCCCTTTTTTGTGGTAATGGATTTAGAAAAACTATTTTTGTATTATGATTAAAAAGAAAGTGATTGTTGCGGTTACAGGAGCCAGCGGTTCTATTTATGCTAAAGTTTTATTCGACCGGTTATTAACATTAAAAGATCAGATTGAGGCTGTTGGTATAGTGATGAGCGACAATGCAAAAGCCGTTTGGCAATTCGAACTTGGAAACCAGGATTATAACCATTTTAAAGACTTTACCTTTTATAACAAAAACGATTTTAATGCTCCTTTTGCCTCAGGGTCTGCAAAATACGCTACCATGATTATCGTTCCTTGTTCTATGGGAACTTTGGGTAGGGTAGCACATGGAATATCGAACGATTTGATTTCGAGGGCAGCAGACGTTGTGTTAAAAGAACGCAGGAAATTAATAGCTGTAGTAAGAGATACCCCATTCAGTTTAATCCATATCAATAATATGAAAACTGTAACTGAAGCGGGTGGAATCATCTGTCCGGCCAATCCATCTTTTTACAGTTTACCTCAAACGATAGAAGAAGTTGCCGGAACGGTAATTAGCCGGGTGTTAGATCTGGCAGGTTTCGAACAGGAGAGTTATCGGTGGCAGGAGCAGTAATTGTTAGTTTGTCAAAGTTTATTTGTCTGGCTGCGAAAAAAAAGCTTGCCCCGAAGGAATGCACGAGCAACGTTTAAAGGACTGTACTACTATATGCGTTCCAAACAATTTATAGTCTGTAATTTGTCAGTTCTCAAAACTCAAAACCGACAACTCCGAACAAATTTCCTATCTTTGCAACCTCAATGAAAAAGGTCGCATTTTATACATTAGGTTGTAAACTCAATTTCTCCGAAACATCAACTATTGGTCGGTTATTTACTGATGCAGGTTATGCTGTGGTGGAATTTCAGGATCAGGCTGATGTTTATGTGATCAATACCTGCTCTGTTACCGAGCATGCCGATAAAAAATGCCGTAAAGTTGTTAAAGAAGCTTTAAAATATTCTCCTAATGCCTTTGTAACCATTGTAGGTTGCTATGCGCAGTTAAAACCGCAGGAAATTGCCGAAATAGAAGGTGTTGATATGGTTTTGGGCGCTGCCGAAAAATTCAGAATAGTAGAATATATTACCGATTTAACTAAACAACCAAAAACCCTTATTCATCAGCAGAATATAGAGAAAGTAAACCATAATTTTATAGCCTCTTATTCGATTGGCGATAGAACACGTACTTTTTTGAAAGTGCAGGATGGCTGCGATTATCCTTGTACATATTGTACCATTCCTTTAGCACGCGGTGCGAGTCGTAGCGATACCATTGAAAATGTGGTAAATCGTGCAAAAATGATTGCAGAGAGCGGTGTAAAGGAAATTGTTTTGACCGGTGTAAATCTGGGCGATTTTGGAATTAGAAATGGCCAGCGTGAAGATAAATTTTTTGACCTTGTTAAAGCTTTGGATGAGGTAGAAGGAATTGAAAGGATCCGTATTTCATCTATTGAGCCAAATCTTTTGAGCAATGAGATTATTGAGTTCGTATCTACTTCGAAAAGGTTTGTTCCGCATTTTCATATTCCCTTACAATCGGGTTCTGATAAAATTTTAGGTTTAATGCGCCGTCGTTACCGTAGCGATTTGTATGTTGAGCGTGTTGCTAAAATTAAGGAGGTAATGCCGCACTGTTGTATTGGTGTTGATGTGATTGTTGGTTTTCCCGGCGAAACGAAAGAAGATTTTTTGGATACCTATCAGTTTTTAAACCAACTTAATATTTCTTATCTACACGTATTTACCTACTCTGAGCGCGAATTAACAGCTGCAGCTGAAATGAAAGGTGTTGTGTCAGGTAGTGAGCGTAATGAGCGCAGTAAAATGCTCCATATTTTATCTGATAAAAAACGTAGGGCTTTCTACGAATCTCAGATTGGTACTGAAGCTGAAGTGCTTTTTGAGGCAGATCAGAAATCGGGTTACATGCATGGTTTTACCAAAAACTATGTAAAAGTGCGTGCAAAATACGATCCGGTTATGGTAAATGAATTGAAAGCGGTTAAGCTTTTAGAAATTACTGCCGATGGAGAAGTAGAAGTAGCCGAACTGGAAACTATTCACGCACATCATTAGTTTAGTCCGGGGTCATTGCTCTGAAGTCCTGATTCAAAATTTATATTTTCTCATCCACTCGATTAGTCATCCTGAGCGTAGTCGAAGGACCTTAAATAGAGAAAACTATAAGATGGATGATAGAATTGATATTGCTCGATCAGAATATCCCCTAAGAACTACTGCAATCAGTTAACTAAACCTGGTCGGAGCGAACACGCAGTAAAGCGCAGAGCAGGACTATATTAGCCGACAATAACAGAACCGCTCTTTTCCAAAAAAAAAAGATAGATTTTTGCCTGTTTCTCCCAGCTTTAAACGCTGGTCTTTAGTCTTTCCACTTTAGTCTTTAAGCTTTGGCCTTTAATCTTTCAGCTTTGGTCTTTCTTTCCTATCTTCGCAACAAATTATTTGTATGTTTCCTACCGTTTCACATTTTTTAGAATACTTATTCGGCATTAATTTACCGCTTCCATTTAATACTTTCGGTGTTTTTGTAGCACTGGCGTTTGTTGCCGGATACTGGGCTTTCACTAAAGAGCTTAAGCGTAAGGAAGCATTGGGCATACTCCACCCAATTAAAAAGACAATTGTAGTTGGTAAAGCTGCTACTACATCAGAACTGATCATGAATGGCCTTTTCGGCTTTATTATTGGTTATAAACTGGTTTATGCGTTGTTAAACTACAAGCTTTTTGTAAATGATGCACAGTCGATTTTAATGTCGACCAAAGGAAATATAATCGGTGGGTTGTTTTTTGCAGGGCTGTTCGCTTATTGGGATTATACCGAAAAGAATAAACATAAGCTTGATAAGCCAAAAGAAACGCAGGTAACCATCCACCCATATCAAACCATGAGTAACCTGATTGTTTGGGCGGCCATCTGGGGGTTTTTAGGGGCAAAGTTTTTCGATAACCTTGAGTATTGGGATGATTTTGTTCAACACCCTATTGAGCGCTTATTATCGTTTAGTGGTTTAACTTTTTACGGTGGTTTAATTTGTGGTGGTGCAGCGGTATTGATAATTGCCAAGAGAAATGGTATTAAACCGCTCCATATGCTTGATGTTGGTGGGCCGGGAATGATGCTGGCTTATGCTGTAGGCCGTATTGGTTGCCACTTAGCCGGCGATGGCGACTGGGGGATCGTAAACAATAATCCAAAGCCATTTTCCTGGCTTCCAGATTGGTTGTGGTCTTACAAATATCCGAATAATGTAGTAGGTGAAGGCATTCCAATTCCTGGCTGTACCGGTAAGTTTTGTAATGAATTGGCTCAAGGAGTGTACCCAACCCCGATTTACGAAGTAATTATATGTTTAATCCTTTTTGCCTTTTTATGGAAGATCAGAGATAAAATAAAGGCACCTGGTTTAATGTTTGGTATTTACATGATCTTGAACGGTATTGAGCGTTTCTGTATCGAATTAATCCGTGTAAATTCAAAATACCATGTTTTTGGTTTGTCTTTTACCCAGGCAGAAATGATTTCTACTTTTCTCGTTGTTGGCGGCATTGCATTAAGTGTTTATGCTTTGAGGAACAGGAATCAATTGGCTTAATGCGTTTTAAGTTCATTTATCATTCAATAAACGCCTCGTTTTTACCGTTAAAATAATTATGAATTACGAATTACTATGCACCAAAGTAATATCGATTCTAAGGCTTACAGGAAATTTTATCCGTAAAGAAGCACTGCAGTTCGATGTTCAAAAAATAGAATACAAAGGATTGAATGATATGGTTTCTTATGTTGATAAAACAGCAGAACAGAAACTTGTTCAAAACCTCGAGAAATTAATTCCAGACGCCGGTTTTATTACGGAAGAGAAAACCATCAATAGAACCGGTAAAACTTATTCCTGGATAATTGATCCTTTAGACGGTACAACTAATTTTATCCATGGCATTCCGACTTATGGTATAAGTGTGGCGCTTTATGAAGATGGATTACCTGTGATTGGTGTAGTTTACGAATTAAACAGGGGAGAAATGTTTTATTCGTATAAAGGCGGACCCGCCCTTATGAATAAAAAAGAAATCAGGGTTTCTACGAATCCTGATCTAAAATCGAGTTTGCTGGCTACAGGTTTCCCATATTATCAGTTTGATAAACAACCTCAATATTTGCAATTATTGACCGAAATGATGCAGAAAAGCCACGGTGTACGTAGAATAGGTGCGGCAGCAATAGATCTGGTATATACAGCCTGTGGGCGTTTCGATGCTTTTTTTGAATATAACCTGCAACAATGGGATTTTGCAGCCGGATGCTTTATTGTGCAGCAGGCAGGAGGGGAGGTTTACGATTTTGCTGGTGGAAATGATTATTTTACCAAAAGAGAAATTTTGGCTACCAACGGTAAACTTACTGCTGAAATGTTGACTGCAATTAAGCGGTATTTTTAGTAGGAATGTCGTAACCATGTCCTGAAGCTTCAGAATCAGGGTCTTTCGCTGAAGAACAGGTTATATCATAAAGGCGATTTCGCCTCAGGTGATGTCATGTTGAGTTTGTCGAAACACTTTAAAAAGTGTTTAAGCAAGTCCTTCGACAAGCTTAGGATGACAAATCTATATTTATAATACAGCCGCATGACGTAACATAAAAAAAGGTCCCGATTCTCATCGGGACCTTTTCACTATATGTACTATGAAAAATGCACAATTTTAAAGCGCTTCAGAAACAACTTCTGTAACTTCCGGTACCATTCTCTGCAATAAGTTTTGGATACCAGATTTAAGCGTAATGGTAGAAGATGGACAACCACTGCAAGAACCACGTAATTCTACCGTAACCACACCTTCATCGAAAGATTTGTATGTGATAGCACCACCATCCTGTTCAACAGCCGGGCGTACATAATCGTGCAGGATCTGCTGGATTTTAATTTCCGTTTCAGTACCTTCAAAGGCGGGCGCTTCTTCGGCAGTTGCTTCTTTAATTTTTAATTCAGATTCTACAGCTCCCTTAACAAATTCTTTTAAAATGGCTTCAATATCAGCCCATTCTGCATCATCTGTTTTGGTAATGGTAACAAAATTACTGGCGAAAAAAACGCCAGAAACAAAGTTGAACTTAAATAACTCTTTAGCAAAAGGTGAATGTTCTGCACTCTCTTTAGTCGCAAAATCCTCACTGCCGTTTATTAACAGTTTGTTTACCATGAATTTCATGGTAGCTGGATTTGGAGTCTGTTCTGTATATACGTTAATCGTCATGTCTTAATCAATTTGAATAAACAAAATTAACAATTACTCACTAATAAAACCTTTGTTAGCTGTCTGCTTAACGTCAATTTAATTTGACTAGAAAACGCCAGTGTAATTAAAAGGCGTAATGGTTCTCAATTGTACTTTAATAGCTTCCGACACTGCTAAACCTTCAATAAATTCGGCAATACTTGCAGCATTGATTTTTGAATTTGTTCTGGTTAATTCTTTTAAGGCTTCATAAGGGTTAGGGTAGTTCTCTCTTCTTAACACTGTTTGGATAGCCTCTGCAACAACTGCCCAGTTTTCGTCTAAATCAGCGTGTAAAGCAGCTTCATTTAACAAAATCTTGTTTAATCCGCGTAAAGTAGAATTAATGGCAATTAAGGTATGTCCAAAAGGAACGCCTACGTTTCTCAAAACAGTAGAGTCTGTTAAGTCTCTCTGTAGGCGCGAGATTGGTAATTTAGCAGCAAAAAATTCGAACAAGGCATTGGCAATGCCTGCATTTCCTTCAGCGTTTTCGAAATCGATCGGGTTAACCTTATGTGGCATAGCCGACGAACCAATTTCTCCGTCTTTGATTTTCTGTTTGAAATAGTTTTTTGAAATATACGTCCAGATATCTCTGTCCAAATCTATAATAATGTTGTTTATGCGTTTTAAAGCATCACATTGAGCTGCAAATTGATCGTAATGTTCAATTTGTGTAGTATGTTGAGCACGCGTTAAGCCTAATGTCTCGTTCACAAACTGGTTAGAAAAATCAACCCAGTTTACTTCAGGGTAAGCAATGTGGTGTGCATTGAAGTTTCCGGTAGCGCCGCCAAATTTTGCACTATTAGGGATATATTTTAAACTTTCTACCTGAATGGCCAAACGCTCGGCGAAAACCAAAAATTCTTTGCCTAATTTGGTAGGAGAGGCAGGCTGTCCATGTGTATGTGCCAACATTGGAATATCCTTCCATTCTGTTGCCAATGCATTTATCTTTTCAATTAAAGTATTGATTGCCGGATAATAGCTATCATTTAATGCCAGTTTTATAGAATATGGAATGGCGGTATTGTTAATATCCTGAGAAGTTAAGCCAAAGTGAATAAACTCTTTATAGTTTTGAAGTGATAAGGCGTCGAATTTACTTTTGATAAAATATTCAACAGCTTTAACATCGTGGTTGGTTACTTTTTCAGTTTCCTTAATTTCTAAGGCATCAACTTCTGAGAAGTTTTCGTGGATTTTCCGTAATTGGGCATAAAGATTTTTATCAAAATTTTCTAAGCCAGGCAAGTTGATTTCGCAAAGTGCGATAAAATATTCGATTTCTACAAAAACACGATATTTGATTAAGGCTTCTTCAGAAAAGTAAGCAGCTAAACTTTCGGTTGTTTTTCTGTAACGGCCATCAACTGGTGAAATAGCTTGTAGTGATGTTAAATTCATTATGCGGATTATATTTTTGCCGCAAATTTACTACAATTGATGGATTTTAAGGTCTTGATCTCTAGAAATTAATATAAATAAAAAAGGCCTTAGTATTTCTAAGGCCTTTTTCAGTAACGGATTAACTATTTTTTAGTTGAATCAGCTGCTGTAGTGTCTTTAACAATTGAGTCTTTTACTGTAGTATCTTTTACAGTAGTATCTACAACCGTAGAATCAACTTTAGATGAATCAGCTGCACCATCTTTTTTTTCTGATTTACAAGCAGCAACGGATAGGGATAAGGCTAGAGCTAAAAAGCCCATTTTGAATGCGTTTTTCATTTTTTTTCTAATTTGTTTGGTTTTAAAAATTAATTATTCACTAATTTATACAAAAAAGATAAGAAATTAGCTCTGTTTTCTTAAATAAAAAAGGGTCGCGATATAAAAACGCAACCCTTTTTTGTGTTATTTAGTAAAATAACTAGTGTTTTACTTCTTCTGTTGTAGTAGTAGCTTTAACTGTAGTATCTTTTACAGTAGAATCTTTAACGGTAGTATCAACAGCAGTTGTATCAGTAATAATAGTTGATGAATCTGTAACTGTTGTATCAGCACCATCAGCTTTTTTACCTGATTCGCCGCAAGCAGCAACTGTTAAAGATAGAGCTAGGGCTAAAAAGCCTAATTTGAATGCATTTTTCATTTTGATATCTGTTTTAGGGTTAAATCTACTGTTAATGCCTAAAATGTTAAAAGGTAACCCGTTTTTTTCTGATAAAATAAAAAAGCCTCCTGATTTTACATCGGGAGGCTTTTCTTATGAGTAAGTTAGACTAGTGTTTAACTTCAGTTTTTTCTGTAGTAGTTTTTACAGTAGTATCTTTTACTGTAGAATCTTTAACTGTAGTATCTTTTGCAGTAGTATCAGTAACGATAGTTGAAGAATCTGTAGCTGTTGTATCAGTACCTTCTGCTTTTTTTTCTGAGTTACAAGCAACAACTGATAAAGATAAAGCTAAAGCTAAAAAGCCTAATTTGAATGCATTTTTCATTTTTGAGTATTTTTTAAGTAATTAATTAATTTACATGTTAATACCGCTTATTTAAAAAGGTAACCCAAAAAAATAAAAAAAAATAAAAAAGGCTCCCAATGCTAAATCGGGAGCCTTTTTTTATGAGTAAAGTTAGACTAGTGTTTAACTTCTTCTGTAGTTGTAGTAGTTTTTACAGCAGTATCTTTTACTGTAGAATCTTTAACTGTAGTATCTTTTGCAGTAGTATCAGTAACGATAGTAGAAGAATCAGTTAAAGTTGTATCAGCACCTTCAGCTTTTTTTTCTGAGTTACAAGCAACAACTGATAAAGATAAAGCTAAAGCTAAAAAGCCTAATTTGAATGCATTTTTCATTTTTGAATTTTTTTAAGTAATTAATTTCTTATTAATGCCGCAAAGGTAAAAAGGTAACCCGATAATTTGTAAAAAAGTTAAAATATTTTTTTTGAGGGTTTGGGTTACCGTTTGCTTTAAGTTTGTATTAAGTAATTATAGTAGCTATAAATATTTTTTTGTCTAATATTGGGTTACTATTTATAGAAAAATGTATTAACTAGTGAATAACAGTTTAAAGAGTTCAGTTCCAACAGATAGAGAGGTTATTTTAGGTATTCTAAATAACTCAGAAGATGCACTTAACAAGTTATACAAAGCTTATTATGCAATGGTTTTGCAATTTATCCTGAATAATAATGGGGATGAAGATGATGCAAAAGATGTTTATCAAGAAGCCATAATAATTTTATATAACAAAATTAAGGAAGGCAATTTTGAGCTGAGCAGCAAACTGAAAACCTATATTTATTCGGTTTGCCGGCGCATTTGGCTAAAGAAACTTAGCCTAAACAGTAAAAAAGCAGGTAATATTACCGATTATGAAGATGTATTTGCTGTTGAAGAAGATGTAGAGCACCACGAGGAAAAAGATGCTGCTTTTGTAAAAATGCAATCGGCACTCGATCATCTGGGAGAACCTTGTAAAACCATTATTCAGGATTTTTATATCCACAATTTATCCATGCAGGATATCTGCGAAAAGTTCGGCTATACCAATACCGATAATGCAAAAACGCAGAAATATAAATGCCTGCAGCGGTTAAAGAAAATATTTTTTCAACCATAATTTGAAATGAGAAACGATTTGGAGTTAGATGCAATTATTGAAGATTATCTTTTAGGTAAACTTAATGCAAAGGAAACTGAAGCTTTTGAACAGTTACGTCGTAATGATGCCACAGTAGATCATAAAGTAGTTTCGCATAAGTTCTTTTTAGAATCTATGGGAACATTTGCCGAGCAGTTGCGCTTAAAAGAACAGTTAAATCATATTCATTCGGAAATTGATGTAGAGGGATTAGCTTCTACACTTAGGCCTCATCCTTCACGTGTGGTTCAATTGTGGCGCAAACATAAATCTGCAATTGCAGTTGCCGCATCTTTCGTTGTACTCTCTCTGGTTTCCATTTACTCTATTCAGCATAACACGCAACAGGCAGAGCGCTACAGGCAGTTAAGTAATCAGGTAAATAATGCAATCAAAACACAAAATAGCTTAATCAGAAATATTAAGCATAATACAACCTCTGGCAAGCCAAATGCTCAGAATAGTTTTGGAGGTACTGGTTTTGCCATTTCTACAAATGGCTACATTTTAACTAACCTGCATATTATTAATGGCGCTGATTCTTTATATGTGCAAAACAGTAGAGGCGAATCGTTTAAGGTAAAATCAGTTTACACAGATCCTCAAAACGATATTGCAATTCTTAAAATAAACGATAAACACTTCAATAACTTATCGTCTATTCCTTATACCATTAAAAGAAACACGAGTAACATTGGTGAAATTGTATATACCTTAGGTTATCCAAAAGATGACGCTGTACTTGGAGAGGGTTACGTAAGTTCTAAAAATGGTTTTATTGGAGATACTACTCAGTATCAGGTAGCCATTTCAGTTAATCCAGGTAATAGCGGTGGTCCTGTTTTAGATAATAACGGAAATTTGGTAGGTATTATTAGTGGTAAGCCAGATCAGACTGAAGGTGCGGCCTTTGCCATCAAATCAAAATATATTTTAGAGGCAATGAGGGCCATTCCTCAGGATTCACTAGGCGCAAATAAACTTTCTGCCAACAAAAAGAGCTTGCTGTCTGGTTTAAAACGCACCAAACAGATCGAAAAAATACAGGATTATGTATTTATGATAAAAGCATACTAAGCAACACCCCAAACAAATTAATATTCTTAAACCCTGAAGATTGGTTCTTCAGGGTTTTTTATTGGAATTGTAATCTGGAGGTCTTAAATTAATATTAAATCTATGTATTTAGTATAGTATTGTTTAGATTTGTTTTATTCAAATTTAAATTAATAATATCATGAGTATAAGATTAGGCGATACCGCACCGAATTTCAAGGCAAACACATCCATTGGCGAAATAGATTTTTACGATTATTTAGGCGATAGCTGGGGTGTATTATTTTCTCATCCTGCAGATTATACGCCTGTTTGTACAACAGAACTGGGTAGAACTGCAGCTCTAAAAGGCGAATTTGAAAAAAGAAACGTTAAGGTTTTGGCCTTAAGTGTTGATTCTGCCGAGTCTCATAAAGGATGGATCAAGGATATTAACGAAACTCAAAATACTGCTGTCGAATTTCCGATTATTGCAGATCCAGACAGAACAGTGGCTAATCTCTATGATATGATCCACCCAAATGCTTCAGAAACGTTAACCGTTCGCTCGTTGTTCGTAATTAGTCCCGATAAGAAAGTGAAATTAATCATTACTTATCCAGCATCGACAGGAAGAAACTTTAATGAAGTGTTACGCGTGATTGATTCTTTACAGCTTACGGCCAATTATAGCGTAGCTACACCTGCCGATTGGAAAGATGGAGAAGATGTAATCGTGGTTAACAGCATTAAAACGGAAGATATTCCAGCTAAATTTCCTAAGGGACACCAGGTAATTAAACCATATTTACGTACCACACCTCAGCCAAATAAATAATCAGAAAATTCTATTTATAACGCAACATTCTTGTTGAATGCATAGAAATGGCTTGCATTATATTCGCAATTTATTATATTTGGTAGTTTTGTTTCAATATTAGCGCTTAAACTGGTTGTTTTATTCGTATTTATACTCAATTGGTTGAATGAAATGCTGATCAAGGCGTAAAAGGTTTATTTATTTTATACAATTTTTTATTTTTTTATGGCAACCGGAAAAGTTAAATGGTTTAACACTCAAAAAGGCTTTGGATTTATTGTGCAAGAAGACAATAAAGACTTATTTGTACATTTTAAAGATGTTTTAGGTGGGATCGAAAGCTTGAAAGAAAACGACACAGTAGAATTTGAAGTAGCTGAAGGCAGAAAAGGTTTACAGGCAGTAAATGTTAAGAAAGTTTAATCAAAATATCATAATTATTTAGTTGTCCCTACAAAAGCCTTTCGATTGAGAGGCTTTTGTGTTAACAGTCTTGTCTGGACGAAATCGTCATCTCGACTGAAGCATAGCGGAACGGGGAGATCTATAAAGTCGTTACTCTGTTATAGATTCTCCTCCAAGGAGTTCCTTTAGAACACTGCGGTCGAAATCACGATCTCACGATAGGGGGTATATCGTGTAAGTGAAAAGTAGTAATTCTTAGGTTGCAAATTCTTCTTTACGCTCAGAATGACAACTTAATAATATTGAATAATTGACGCTTTAACAATGATGTTTTCTCCGTTGCTCACCTTGGTAAAAATTAAAAACTGATTTTGATCTGCTTTTATTTTATATTTCTTAACCAAATCTTCAGGCTTTGCCGGATAGTTCCTTACAATCACATTTCCTTTTAAATTTCCTTGCTTTTTAAGCGCTGTGGTAGTGAGTACAGCTTCAATTTTAAATATCCGGCCCGGGAAATTTTTATTTACCATTGTCGAACTAAATAGCTGTGTTTGAGGATGTAGTTTTAAAAGATTGTAAGTTGTGCCAATTAAATTAAAAGCACCTGATTTAAGTAAAGCAGCATCTGGTTCGTACAGGTAATCACCAGTGTTTAAATCATCAATAAACTGAACTGAACCATTTGAAGATGATTTGTAAAAGGAAAATTCTTTTTCAATTCCGTTATTTAAAGTCACAGCTATAATTTTCGTGTCTCCGATATAAGCTTTATCAATGATCCATAAAAGTTCTTTACATTCATTTTTTACACTCACAATATGGATCTCGCTAACTTGTTTCAATTCTGATAATCCCGCTGAAATATCGAGTAAAGGAGCAGTTTTGACGATTATCCTCAAAGATTTTTCTAATAAGGCATCCAGGTTGCTTGCAATATCCGGAGTACAGTCTTTTAGCATAAAAACTTTGCCCTTTTCGGCCCGGCGGGCGGGATCTACATAAATGGTATCAAATGATGTATCACTAGCGATAACGTGAGCAATGCCATCCTCGGCTTTAAATTCAATATTTGTTGCTTGTAAAGCGCGCGTATTATGTTTAGCTATTGCAGATAGCTCGGGGTTTATTTCGCAATGCATAACTGCTTTTACCTTTTTTGAAAAGTAATAACTGTCAATCCCGAAGCCTCCGGTAATATCAATTAAAGTATCGCCTTTGGCTAGTTTAGATTTGTATTTAGCCGTAATTTCTGAAGAAGTTTGTTCGATGGATAATACCGGGGGATAATAAATATCTTGAGTATTAAACCAGGTGGGTAATTTTTTCTCTGATTTTTTTTTTGCGGTAATCTGTGTGGATAATTCGGCTGCAGTAATTCCCTCGAACGGACTTTTTGCCAAAGCAATCTGATTTACATCTGCATTTAAATTTGCGCTGATATACTCCTGTACAGCCTTGGCTAAAAGTTTATTGTTCATTATTTTAGGGGTATCAAGTATTAGGTAGCAGGTATCGAGGACACTGATCTTCTGCCCCTGGCTTCTGACTATTTATTCTTCATTACCATCTGGCAGGTATGACGGC
>Ga0182006_1000219_pt1 | contig 55851 bp, 42 predicted proteins | sample Sormic07211104_1_FD_123022 | JGI IMG/M metagenome (GOLD analysis project Ga0182006, IMG submission 123022) | Rhizosphere microbial communities from Sorghum bicolor, Mead, Nebraska, USA - 072115-104_1 MetaG | ecosystem: Host-associated > Plants > Roots > Rhizosphere | place: USA: Nebraska...
GACTTACTCTTGAACTCCAGTGCTACTCTACCTTTTCTAACTAATTGTTGAATGGTTGGCATTGTGCTTTTTTATGTTTTTTATTTAAAAAATTTACCGCTCCCCCGGCATCTTTGCAGATAGCCCATAAAACGGACTGCAAAAGTAGAACAATTCTTTTTAAAAATCAAGGGGTTAGCGCAAAAAGTTTTCATTTGGCAATTGTTGGTTTTCAGTTGAGGGTTAAGGTTTTGCCGTCAAGTCTGCAGTTAATACTTTTTAGTCAACAGCTCACGCTTCAAGTCCTATATGACAAATACTTAATTGTTTTATATGCCGTTATGTAAAACTCATTATCTTTATTAAAACCAATCTAAAAAATGAAACTAAGCGTCATCACGATCATGCTTTGCAACCTTGCAATTCTATGTAATGCACAAACCACACCTCTTAAAAGAAAGGCTAACGTAGATTTTGAGGCTTATGAAAAACTTATACCAAAGGTTAAAGCACACCGTAAAAATAAGCTAGTTGATCTACCAACATTTCTAAAAATGGCGGAAGAGAAAGGAACGGTTATTTTAGATACCCGTTCAGATAGCCTTTTTAAAAGAAAGCATATAAAAGGGGCGATACATTTAAATTTTGCTGATTTCACACAGCAAAACCTGTTAAAGATTATTCCCCATGCAGATGCCAGAATACTAATCTACTGCAATAATAATTTTATTGATGATCAGGTAAATTTCGCCAGCAAAGAAGTTGTGCCTGATTTGATAAAGAAAAAAATAGCACCCATTTCATTGGCCTTAAATATCCCTACATACATTAATCTATATGGTTATGGCTATAGAAATGTATACGAGCTTTCTGAATCGGTAAGCACAAATGATAAAAGAGTAACCTTTGAAGGAACGAATAGCCGATCGTGGTCAATACTTGTTAAAAGAGACTGATTCCGAGACTGAAACACATAACCTAAGTCAATTCATTATTGTCCAGACGATATAAAAAAAGTCTTCCAGTTTTACCTGAAAGACTTTCCGTATTAAACTTTGGCTACTTTGTGTGTGTGTTTATGATGATGATGTTTTTGATGACTTTTTTTAGTCTGTGATTTTTCTGTCGTTGATTTTACAGGTGCTACAGTTTTTGCATTAACGGTTGCGAAGGCAAACATGGCTAACAAAGCGATGCTTAAAACTTTAATTGCTTTCATTTTCAAGTGGATTTAATAATGAATAAACCTTGTTATTTTGTTGATTTAAATCTCGAAAATCAAAATGAAGATTTTATGAACTAGGGTAAGTCGAATTCAACCGTATAATTGAGCCTTTTTCCTCTCAAAACATATTCAGAAACAACTTTCCCATCCACCAGGATTTTATATTCGCCTTTAGCTTCTTTTTTGGCAATAGCCAGTGTTTTAAGCTGAACATGAGTACCCGACTTTAATGTCACGGTCTTATCCCATGCCCCATTTACTTCTTTTAATTCTGTCGGTTTGCCACGTTCATTAGTGTAAGCTACATCAGCTGTTAAATGCTCATCAAAACCTGCCCGGTAAACTACAGTGTAAGTTTCTTTCTGAGGGATATCCAGTTTACCCTTCGACATGGAATAATTTGTTGTGATAACGCCGAGCGCACAGCTGCTTAACGCAACTATTAGTAAAAAACAGCAGACAATATTTTTCATTTGATAAGGTTTAGATCAAGATGACGACGGCTTTAATGAAAAGGTTGCAAAGGAGTGAGAAATGCTTGAATGAGAGAATGACAGAAGAACCTGAATCATTCTAAACTCACTGATCCCATCATTTATTAAAAGTATCAAGATATAAATCTTCTACCTTTTTTCTTGCCCAGGGCATTCTTCTTAAAAACTTCAGGCTCGATTTGATCGACTGGTTATTATTAAAACAATCGATCCTGATCAATGAACCCAGTTTTTCCCAGCCATAATGTGCGTGAAGATTAGTTACTATCTTTTCTAAGGTGATACCGTGTAAGGGATTGTTTTTTTGCTGTTCGGCCATGAAGCAAAGTTAAGTCAAAATTATCGGGGTTTGTACTGCGCCATCCAAACATTTGCGCCGCCGCAATCTGGATCATTTATTTTATGCCTGAGTACCTTAAATTCATTTTCCAGAAGTAGTGTTTGATATTCCGCAGTAGCTAAAGAAGCATGAAAAAGATTTTCGCCCCCGTTCATGCTCCATACCTCTCCCCGCTCTGTTCCTGATGTGAATAACAAAATACCGTCGGGTTTTAAGTGACGCTTAAAAATGGCAAACATGTTAGGCTGGTCACCAGCCGGAAGATGAAAAAAGCTATGCCAGGCAATAATTGCATCAAATTCCTCCTCCAGATCAAGCTCCCGCATATCCTTTAACAAAAAACCTGTAGTTGCAAAGTTGGCCTTAGCCAATTCGATCATTTGCGTACTGGCATCAACGCCTAAAACATTTATGCCATGCTTAATGAAATATTCCAATATCGGTTTCCCGTCACCGCAACCCAGGTCTAAAACCTTTGCACCTGCCGGAAGGTGTTCGAGGATATCATTTAAGTAAGCCTTTTCTAACAAATCGACAGCACGATTTTCGGCAAACCAACTCCCTATTTTATTGTAAACCCTATAAACGTTTTTGCGCTCTCCTTTTTCCACCCTTAAATTTCTATTGTTATTAATGTTATTTTAGAGATTTAAAATATCTGGTAAATCTAATGACGATTTATCAAGCCAAATTAATCATATTTTCCTTTTTTGGAAACCAGAAAACCGCTAAAAGAAGGGGGCTGCTCATTTCCTTACCCTAAGTATAAATGTTTTTAATTTGGAAACGGACGCGCAGTAATTCATGGCATTTGCAGCCCTGCCATCCGCTTTATTTCGTTGCACTTCATGCCCGCTACTGTCACGTTTATGATGGATGGCCTGCTCCCCACATGTAGCCAAAAGAACTTAACCACTGTACATAAACCCGATCAGAGCGGGATGCGACCGGTTTTTCATCGGGTGCAGAAGCGGGAGCGGGACTGAAGACCGCCAAAAGCATCTGACCATTCATTTCCTTACCCTAAATACAAATGTTTTTAATTTGGAAATGAACGCGCGATAATTCATGGCAGTTGCAGCCCTTCCACCGCTTTACGCCCTTGCACTACGTGTTCGCTACTGTCAGGTTTATAATGAATGACCTGCTCCCGGCATGTAGCCAAAAGAACCTAACCACTGTACATAAACCCGATCAGAGCGAGATGCGACCGATTTTTCATCGGGTGCAGAAGCGGGAGCGGGACTGAAGACCGCCAAAAGCATCTGACCATTCATTTCCTAAGCCTAAACATTATTTTTGAAAACAAACAGCTGCTGGTGCTTGGCTATTATAGCCCCCATCCGCTTTACTAATTTAGAAGTTAACCAATAGCCGTAGCATCAATTTCGATCAGCATGCCATCCAGGGCCAATCTCGGTACAGGAATAAGCGTATTTACCGGGAATTTCTGATCAGGCCAGATCTTATTCGATTCTTCAATCAAGATTTCGTGTTTATCCTCATTGTAATCGACCACCAAAGTGGTTAATTTGGCAATATTTTCCATTTTTAACCCTTTGCTGGCAAAAGCAATGGCAATGTTTTCAAATACGATGGCTACCTGGGTTCTAAAATCGCTACTTAAAACACCATCGGTTTTGCTTCCTCCCTGACCGGCAACAAATACCAGCTGACTCCAGGCCGGAACGGCAGCAACATGCGAATAGCCGTGCATGCGGGGATCGTAAATTCCTTCAGGATTGCTTATTTCTATTAAAGAAGTGCTCATATTGTATAATTTTATCGCTAAACTAATTGATATCCGAAATTAAATCGTCGGTGCTTTGCAATAAAAAACCTCCTGATCTTTAAAATCAGGAGGTTTGTAAAACAGTTAAAGTAACAACCGCAGCGCTTAATTTGATAACATCAGCTTAGTTGCCAGAAGCAGTCCACGTGTCATTATCCGGGTTTGAATCTGGCAATACTTTATCCGGATCTAAAGTAACCGATTCAATTTCTTCAGTTGATGGGAAACGAACCAACCAACTGGTATTTTTCATCCAAACGTCAACCGGAACTTTTAGGGTCTCCGTTTTTCCGCTTTTGGTTTTGATCTGAAGGATGATCGGCATTGGCATTTTCTCCAGGTTTACAATTCTGATGTTGTATCCTGCCAGTTTATCGCCCTGTTTAACAGCTTCAACACCAGCAATACCCTGATCCATTTTCCAGCTATTTAACCACCAGCTTCTCCAGAACCAGGCTAAATCTTCTCCTGCCCCATTCTCCATCGAACGGAAAAAATCAAATGGTGTTGGATGTTTGAATGCCCAGTTTTTGATGTATTGGCGGAAAGCATAATCAAAACGGTCTTCACCTAAAATCTGGTTTCTTAAAATATCAAGGCCCCACCCCGGTTTGCTGTATAGGTTAACGCCGATGTTTCTTTCAGCCATACCATCAGGCATCTGCATAATATTTTCGTAAATCGGATTACCGATCACACTTTTACCGATCTTGTGAAAATCAGCAGGAGGACCCGCATATTCGCCATTATTAAAGTTTTTCTTAGAAATGCCATTAATAAAAGTGTTAAAACCTTCGTCCATCCAACCATATTTACGCTCATTAGAACCTACAATCATCGGAAACCAGGTATGACCAAATTCATGATCGATTACCCCCCAGGCACTGGCTTTTTTTGCTTTCCAACCACAGAAAACAATACCTGGATATTCCATACCACCAATATTTGTAGCTACGTTAACCGCCATTGGATATGGATATTCGAACCATTTTGATGAATAATGCTCAATGGTCGATTTTACATATTCTACACCACGTCCATAAGAATCAACACCGTTGCTTTCTACCGGTTGTGCAGAAACTGCCAACCCCGTTTTACCGCTTGGCAGTTTATACCTTGCAGCATCCAATACGAATGCTTTTGACGAAGCCCAGGCCGCATCGCGCGCATTAACAATTTTAAACTTCCAGGTTAATTTATCTTTGGCCGGGCGCGATTTTGGATCAGTCACTTCCGCCTCGCTACGAATGTGTACAGTAGCATCGCTCAGTTTAGCTGCGTTCCATCTTTTTAATTGCTCCGGTGTAAAAACTTCTGCAGGGTTTAACAACTCGCCCGAGCCCATTACAATGTGGCTAGCCGGCGCAGTAATGGCAAAGTTAATATCACCATATTCGCAATAAAACTCGCCACCGCCCCAATAAGGTAAAGTATTCCAGCCTATTACATCATCATACACACACATGCGTGGAAACCACTGGGCAATGGCAAAAATCTCACCGTTTTTGGTCGTTAAATGTCCGGTTCTATCCGATCCTTCTTTAGGCACGATATAAGAATAATCCATTTTGATGGTTATCAAATCTCCGTTTGGAGCCAGAGGCTGATCTAAACGGATCTGCATCCGGGTATCTTCAACTATAGAAGTGAATTTTACGGCACCTGCTTTTTGAGCTACAGTGATGTTTTGGATTTTATATCCCCCATCAAACTTTTCACCCTGTGCACCATAACGGCTACGCGACGGCGTGATGGCATAACCGCGCGAAGTCTCTTTAAATGTATTTTGATCTAATTGTAACCATAGATAGGGCAATTTATCCGGACTGTTATTTTTATACGTAATGGTAACTGTTCCGTTAACCATGTTTTTGTTTTCATCCAGATTGGCAGTAATGTTATAATCCACACGATTTTGCCAGTACTTAGGACCCGGGGCACCGTTGGCAGAACGGAACTCATTCCCGTTTTGTGTATAAAAAAGTGGTCCAAAGGCTTCAGCAGGATTATAGTTCGTTGCTGGCGCAGGGGTTGTGGCCTGTTGAGCAGATGCTGAAAAAGCAAAAACACAACAAACCAAACCAAAATTAATCAGTTTAGTCAATTTCATGATCATAATAAGGTTGTAATATGCGGTAAATATAAAAAATAACCACATATCGATTGATATGTGGTTATAATGTTACTAATAGTAGTTTTATATTAATTCGCTTTTAACTTTGGCAGATCCTGCAACTTTCTTTCCTGCGGTGTTAATTTGTTCCACGCTGCAAAGGCACGTGAGATGTAAAAAGCATAACGGAATGGTCGTTCGCCCTTAACGGCCTCAATTGAAGGCCGATAAATGATCATAAAGTTTTTAAGCTCCTCGCCTTCAAGCTTTGTCAGTTCAGTAATAGCCCTCGGGGTAAAATTTTCATCAATTTCATCCTGATACATTTCCTTTTCTTCTAAATCTGCCTCTTTACGCTGTTGTCTTTTATATTTACCATAACCCAGATTCAAGCTCAAACCACCAACTTTATCGGTCATGCGTTTACGGTTAAGGTTTCCACCCGTACTCAATAGCGTATATTTTTCGGCCAATGGATCTTTAGCGTCTGTAATCTGACTATTCATCCTCACCGCTTTAATATCTACATCTTTTAAACTATTTGTTTTAACGGGTAGGTATATGGTTCTGTTTAAAAGATTGGTTAAGTACAACGTATCAGTATGATACCCCACAGCAGAAAACTCTAAAAGGTCGCCAATATTGGCACTAATGGTATACTTTCCATCTTTATTGGTACTGGTTGATTTTTTACTGTTCAGGTTTCTGATGCTAACACCAGGAAGAGATAGGTTTTTTTTCGAAAAATCGAAAACTGTACCCGTAGTTACGGTTTGGGCAAAAACACCTATGGGCAAAGCCAGTAATAGCAAAATGATCAGTTTGTACATACTCAAAAGTAACTTAGTTGAACCATTAAAAGCTGCATTTAACAATCTTTAACATTAGAACAACTGAACTAGCCTAGTGTTTTTAAATAATTATCCTCATCAAATCCAATTAATACAGCCTTGCTACTTTGCTCAATAACCGGACGTTTTATTGCACTGGTGTTTTCTTTTAAATAAGCAACTGCCAAATCCTGGTTATCAATTTTAGCCTGTTCTTCTTTAGTTAGTTTTTTCCAGGTTAAACCCTTACGGTTCAATACCGTTTCCCAGCCGAAAATGTTACACCACTCGTTCAGTTTTTCAGCGGTAATGCCTTTTTTCTTAAAATCATGAAATTCATACTCAACCTGATGTGCTTTTAACCAATCGAGTGCCTTTTTAACTGTATTGCAATTTGGAATTCCGTAAACGGTCATATTGGATAATGTAAGATGGAAAATGTTATATGGATGATGGAGATACAAATCCAGCTATCCGTTTCAAAGATAACAAAATTGTTTATCCGGAGTGTTGGATTTTGCTATCCGGCGCGAAGTGGAGATTCGAGAGTTGTCAACTTTCTAACTCGCCCGCTAGAAAGTTGACAACTCTATTCTGAAATCCTATTCATTCGTCACATTTTTAGTGCCTTCCATCACATTTTACTTATCGGTATAAATTCTCTTTGTAAAATTGTACTATAAATTTAAAATTCAATGGAAATTATTTCGGGTCGTCCAGCTGCTATCAAATCCAAAAACATCAACCAACTAGAGTTTTGGATTTCTACAACTTTATATATCCTCTCCCTGATCAGTATTTGTACAAAAATCAATTACGGACCTGGCCGCTCATACTATTACCCAGATAATGGTGTAAGTTATAATGTTCTTCAAAATTATTTCATTCCTGAGCTATTTAAAGTCAGCATGCTCTACTTCAGTTTTCTGCTGTTCAATTTTGTGTCAATGCCTCAACTGGCAAGGAAGCAAAATATCATCATGAACCTGATTATAACGGTTGCGGTTACTGCTTTTTCTATTGTTGCCTGGATGGTTGCCAATACATATACCCAGGCATACAGATTGATAGAATATGACGATATAGACCAGGCTTACGGTATATTTTTTGGCGAAGCATTCAGTTATATATTTTTCCTTTACCTGCTCATCAATGCTTACTCATATTTTAATGAACGTGGATTAACTCTAATCAAAAGAATTCCATTTTTGAACCATTATAATAACAACATCATTCCGGAAATTTTCACTGTTACTAAAATCTGGTTGATTTTACTCATGGTGTTTGCTGCTGTACTTTCGTTCAGGATCGATTACGAATTATTGATTATCTGGCTACTGGTACCACCTGTAAATATCTTCTTTGCCTTTCTTGCTATCTATTACATCATTCCGAATCTTCGAAAAAATTTTAAAGGTTTTGGCCGTTATTTCTGGGGGAATGCAGGTTTAACTATACTCATCTCGATCCTCCTGCTTATTATCCTTATTCCTTTTATGCGCAATGGCGAAATTATACCGATTACCTTAATTTTAAATGCGATATGTTTAATATGTGTTACCACGCCATCTGCCTGGTACATTTACAAACATAAATTTGAAAAACTCAGCGAAATACAGATGCTAAAAACTGAGTTGGGCAAATCGGATGCAAACCTGAATTTTTTAAAATCGCAGATCAATCCACACTTTTTATTCAATGCGTTAAATACCCTATATGGAACGGCCTTACAGGAAAATGCAGAAAGAACCGGCGAAGGGATCCAGAAGTTGGGCGATATGATGCGCTTTATGCTGCATGAGAATACCCAGGATAAAATTTCGCTTACCCGCGAGGTAGAATACCTGAATAATTATATCGATTTACAAAAACTCCGCATCTCACGTGCTGCAGATATCAAAATTGATGCGCGGATTGAAGAACAGTTGAACAACCTTCGGATTACACCAATGTTATTGATCCCATTTATCGAAAACGCATTTAAACATGGAATTAGTTTACAACAACCTTCGTACATAAAAATTACCCTTCAAACTAAAGAAAGTACCTTATATTTTGATGTAAGCAACAGCATATATGTTAAAGCTGATAATGATCCTGAAAAGCTAAAAAGCGGCATTGGGCTTGAAAATGTTAAACAACGTTTATCGTTACTTTATTATGGAAAACATGAGCTGATTATCCGCGAGACTGCCAATGAGTTTTTTGTGCATTTGACTTTGCAGCTGGACTAGTTTATATCAATTAAAAGCAGAAATATCAGTAAAAGACAATGTTTTTATAAAAATTCTTATTATTGATCTCGAGATCGCGTCATTTCGAGCGGAGTGCAACGAAGCCGAGAAATCTATATCAGCAGATCTCTCCGTTTCGTTTCACTTCAGTCAGGACGATTACATGTAAAGAACAAAATAGACAAACCAAAAATGACTGCCATTGCTATAGATGATGAACCGATTGCATTAGACATTATAAAATCGCATGCCTCAAAAGTTCCGTTTATTACTTTGCAGGAAACCTTTACAGATGCCTTTGCGGCCATTACTTATCTCCAGCATAATAAGGTTGACCTGATTTTTCTCGACATTAAAATGCCCGATATCAGCGGAATCGATTTTTTAAAGAGCCTGAGCAAACCGCCCATGGTTGTTTTTACCACGGCCTATACCGAACATGCAGTACAAAGTTTTGAACTTGATGCGATTGATTACCTGCTCAAACCCTTTTCGCTTTCGCGATTTTTAAAAGCCTGTAATAAAGCACTCGAACTGCTCAACCTGCGAAGCGGAAAACAAGCGATAAAAGCCAGTCACATCTTTTTAAAAGATGGCTATGAGCAGGTAAAGGTGGCCCTTGATGAAATTCTTTACATCGAAGCTTCGGGTAATTACACCCAGATACAGCTTAAAAGCAAGCTACTCAGCTCACGCATTACCATTAACGACCTGGCTGATTTATTACCAAAAACAGACTTTATCCGCTGCCACCGGGCTTTTATTGTAGCCAAAAATAAAATATCCAAATTCGACCGCAGCCAAATTTGGATTGGAGAAAAAATTGTTCCTATTGGGGCCACTTATGGCGGAATACAACTCACCTGATACAATTTAAACTTCGCAGGTTCTCAAAACTGATAAGTATTGACCGGCGATATAAAATGCAGAACTCCTGTTAAATAAACCTGATAGCAGCGGAAAACCCGCAGTTGAGGCACGAACCAAGGCTTTGAAGCGGATAGCAGGACTGTTACAACCCAAGTGCGCCCAACCCTGCTTTTCCAAAACATCTGCCATTTAAACCATTGATACATCAAATGAGTATATTAGGTTTAAACTTCACATTTTCAAAAATCTGTCGGACTTGTACTTCATAAGTTATGACCCTGAAATAAATTCAGGGTGACGGTCAAAATGTTAAGGTTTTACACTTACCCTGATCCCGGCCGAATGGGTAGTAAACTCTGGCGCATACATGCTTTGTAAACCGGTAACCCCATTCGAAAAATTGCCGGCGTGGGTAACCCTTAACGGATATTCGAACACATAAGTCCCTTTTGGCATGTAACTGATAAAGAAATTGGTTGATGCATCTTTTGTACTTTCATAATAACCCAGACCGTCCTGATATTTATAGCTGGAAATTACATTAACAGGTTCAAAACCCGAAGAACGCATATCTTTCAGATGGATGTATTCCATATCGCGATCACAATAAATTTCTATGCGCACCTTTAATAAATCGCCGGGCATTAAAACATTTGTGGTAGCTAAGGGTGTCAGGATATCGCCTTTGGCACTGGCTTTTTGAATGAACAATTGTTTTTTGATTTTAACACCTGTGCTGGCAGATGTGATTTTATCCAGTTGCTCAAAATATTGCCAGTATAATGCACCCCAGGCAATGGTCTGGTTATTGTTTTTAACTGTAACACGGCCCATTTCCGGTTGAACATCCGCACCTGCAATGCTTATTTTCTGATAACCGGTTCCGGCCTCCTTTGTGGCATTGGCTTGTTGCAGCGCTGCTAATTTCCGGCCACCAATGGTAATTTCTGGTTCATTATTTTCAGCCAATAAATCGGCGCCTCTCATTAACAGCGCATAACAGGCTGCAGCAGTGGCTTTAGTCGTTTTCCAATCGTTGGTTTGTTTGTTTTTGAGCAGCCAAATCTTCATTTCCTCTACAGCCTTTGTATCGTTGGCAACTTCATCGAAAGCTTCAATCAATAAAGCCTGCGTTTCAACCGGACTTTGGTACCACCACCAACCTGCTTTATTATTAACCCAGTACATCCCCATTTCATCATTTTGTTGTGCGGTTTGCCTTAACAGCGTAATGATTTTTTTTGCTTCTATACTATGGCCGTTTCTGTTGAGCACCAATGCTGCTTGCGCCAATTGATAGGTATCGAAAGTTTTCCAGTTGGATGCCAGTTTTTTGAGGTAAAAATCTTTGGCCTTTAAAAAATCGGCACCGGTATTTTTCTGACCGGTATAACTTCTGGCAAACAGGTAGTGCAGCGGCAGGTAGGCAAATTGTTTCCCCTTCAGTTCCTCTTTATAATCCTTAACAAGTGCCGCATCCAAATAAATAATGGCTTTGTTGAGCATGGCATTAAATTTTGGATAAGCCTTTTCATCAACCATTTTCAGTTTTTTTAACTGCCCCATGCCCAAAACAATATGCTGTGTAATATAACGATCTTCCTGCATCCCATTAAACCATGGGAAAGCCCCATTATTAAACTGCATTTTTTCCAGCTTCTCAAAATTGGTTTTTAACTCTTGAGTCATTCTATTTAAATCGAAAAGCACTGCTAAACGCTTCTTACGTTCCGTTTCGTTATCAGCATTGCGCACCCAGGGCGTTTCTTCCAATAAAATTGATTTCAATTCCTGGTTTTTCTCCAGGCTGGACAACAATGCTTCGCCGTTATTGGTATTTTTCCATTGCACAAAAACCGTTTTAATTTTTGGCGTCGAATTGATGATGCCTGTTGCGAAACTATTGGCATAAAAGCGGCTAAAAGTTTGCTCGGCACATTCGTAAGGATATTCCATCAGGTAAGGCAGGGCCTGCACCGCATACCAAACCGGGTTTGAAGTAAACTCAAAAGTTAGGCCTTGGTTACGCATGGTTTTCGAACTGCCCGATTTTTCGAGTTTCTCAAAATCAAAAGTCTTACTGGTATTACCACGTACATTTATAGGCATACTTTCAGTAACCAGCATGGCATTTGCCAAAACCGGAATGGTATTTTCTTCACCATCACTAAACTTGCCACTTTGGGCCAAAACTTTATAGGTAATGGCATTAATGCCCGATGGGATAATCAAGGTCCACTTTAAAACGGTATTGCCCTCGTTATCTACTTCAAAAGTTTTATCAGATTGTTCTTTTGCTTCAAAAATTTGGATCTGTTTTCCTGTCAAAGCATCTGTAAGTGCTAAACTGGCATTGCCCGCAAGTTTTTTACCGGCTAGGTTATTCAGTTTGGCACTTAATAAAATGGTATCACCTTCCCTAAAAAAGCGCGGTGCGTTTACAGTTATGGCCAATTGTTTTTGTGTAACCAGTTCATTGGTAATAGAGGCTGTTTTTAAATCTTTGGTGTGTGCAAAACCCATCATTTTATAGCGGGTTAAACTTTGCGGTATGGTAAATTCAATCTTGATTTCACCTTTGGCATCAGTCAACAACTGAGGATAAAAAAATGCAAGTTCGTTGAAGTTTGTTCGGGCGGCAATATTTGTTTTTTTGATAACAGGCTTGCCATTTACGATTTCTAAACCTGTTTTAGGGTCGTAATGGTTAATGCTTGCGAAATCGTATGTACCAGTATCATCTACTGCAACTGCTGTCCCCTTTAATTTTTCAACGGTTGGTGGTTCAGCAATTAGTCCAGCTAACTTCCCCTGTAAGGTCGACACTCCCCGAATCTGAACGGCTGCTGCCGTCGTACTCTCCTTTCTTTGCGCCGCATAACCCACAACCACTACCTCATTCAAAGCCTGTCCATCCTGCTTCAAATTTACATCAATCCGTTTTTTATTGCCTATTTTTATAACGTAACGCTTAAAGCCGATAAAAGAGAAGTTCAGTGTCTCTCCAGCTTTGGCATCGATCGTATAAATACCAAAAACATTGGTTGTGGTTACTTTTTTACCTATACTAACCTGCACGCCCGGCAGTATTTCACCCTGGCTATCGAACACCACCCCATAAATTAATTTACCGTTTTCTAATTCCGCCAGCTTTTTTACCGCTTCGGGAGACAAGCCTTTTCGTTTAGTGCTTTGTAAATTACTAATGTAGTTCCGGTAGCCATAATTGTATCCGCCATAATAGTTATACCCAAACAAGTTAAGATTTTCATAGCCCCGGGTAATTAAGCTATATTTTTTTTCCTGCCTTAAAAACCATAGGTAGCTTGGGTTAGCCACATTGTTTACATTGAAATTCCAGTTATAAAAACCATAATTAAAGCCGGTTTGCAGATTCGTGTTCCAGTCCATTTGCCTAAGGTCGTCTAAACTTGCGTCGTAAAGTGTGGCTACCATTTCGGCCATTTGTTTTTCTCCCTTGTTATTACTGATCTGCAGTTTCCAGCTTTCCTTTTCGCCTGGCTGTAATTTATTTCGAAAGGTCAAAAAACGGACGTTCAATTCTTTCTTTGGATCAACAATTTGAACCAGTTGCATGGAGTTATAAAGGGTCCCCTGATGTACCATCGTAAACTGTACGGCAAAACCATCTTCAGCATTAACTTTTGGTTGTATTTTAACAATGGTCTGTTTTGGCGATAAATTAATCCACACTTTTTCGGCTATGCTATCGCGATAATAAACTTCGTAATAAGCCTTGCTGTTTTCTGTTAAACCGGCCAAACGGAAAATGGCACTTTCATTGGTTTTGATCACCGTAACCTCCGGTGTAACCCATTCGATGTTTGATTGTATTACAGCTGGCATATCATGATAAACGACAAGATATCTATCTAGTTTAACCGTATCATTTTGTCCGTTTACTGCCGTTAAACTTATTTTATAATAACTTGGCTTCAGGTCTTTCTGGCTGAAACTCAAATTTCCGGTTCCATTTTTGGCACTGAGGTATTGTGTAAATTCTACTGATTTTACCGGCCATTTGGTTACTTCAAGTTCATTATTATAATCATCATCAGGGAAGTTTTTAATAAAATTTTCCTTGCTCATGGCATAGTTTTCGGCATAAAACGGACTTTTGTTCATCAACCTGGATGGTGCCTGGAGTAAGCTCCATTCTGCTTTCACATCAGCTTTAATGGCCTGATGATTTAAATTGGTAACCGAAAAAGAGAGGCTATCCGCTTTGTTGCTCAAATACAGCACTTGTGCTGTACTGACGTTAAGCATAATGTCTTTCTTCCCTACAATTAGGTTGATCGTCTTTGAACGGGTTTCCCCATTTAAATCGGTTATATCAGCTACGATTTCGTAGACATAATTTTTACTGGTATCCGTAGCATTTGCAAAAAAGGTAATCTCAAATTTACCGTCCGCTTTCGTATTTGTTTTCCCAATGGCTACCTGTTTTCTTGCAACATTTATCCCCGAACCATAAACTGCGTTCGGTTGCCCATAGCTAAGTCTGTAATCATACATCAGGTTTCTAAAAACTTTATAAGCCACCTTCGCGTTGCTTACCGAATAGCCCGAAAATGAACTGGCTTTACCCTCAACTCTGATGCTATCGTTCAATTTATAATGTTTGTTGGGTTTATCAAATACTACTTCAAAAGTAGGACGCTTATACTCTTCAACCTGTACAGCAATGCGGCCATAATCGGTTTCAATTTCCATGCTCCCGTTTAATATGCCCATTGGGATGGCAAAAGAGCCTTGGAATGTGCCATAATCATTACTCATCAGTTTCGTCGTGGTAATCTCTTTTCCATTGGCATCATTAAAAGAAACATCAACATCTTTATTTATTTGGATTTTATTTTCTCCGTTCAGGATTTTTAAACACAATCCTTTATAATAAACGGTTTGCCCGGGGCGGTAAATTGGTCTATCGGTGAAAAGAATCACCCGTTCATCATCTTCATCATCCCGGTAGCCGTTATGGTTGTTGATGTATAATTTCAATTCATCTTTTCCGAGCGTAACTACCGCGTAAGCCATATTTCTGTCGGTTTCATATGTACAGGCATAACCTTTATCATTGGTTGTAATTAAAGCGCCATCAATAAACTTCCGGGTATTATAATCATATCTCCGTTGCTGAATCTTTACGTTTTTTAACGGTGTACCATTGTTCAGCTGACTGACAAAAAATTCGTGTTTTTCGATATTACGCCTATTAATCACTGCCATAGCCGTAACCTTGAAATTGATGTTGCTATAAACGGTATCGTTCTGGTTGCGGTTAATGGTTTGTGCAATTAAAGTATAACTGCCAAAAGGCAATCCCTCCATTTTATCTACTAAACTGTGGGTTTGATAATCGTTGGTCCTGGGAACAGCGACTATCCATTGCCTCAAAGCTTTATTATTTTTCAAAAAAGCTAAGAAACCGGCCTTATTGTTAAACTGTTCATATTCATTTTTAAATTCGGGCGAATGGTATAGCCTCAACTGTACACTATCAGTGTTTTTATATGATAAATATAATTGGCTTGGCCGATCGGGCTGTATAAATTCTTTTACCTGAACCGATAAGCTACTGCTTTTGATATCTTCAATTAAATTTTTGGCGTTTTCAGCCCCAATACTCTTTGGAAAGGTATTTACCGCTTTTTCGGCCAAAGCAACCGCCGTAGTCAGGTTCTGCTTATTGGTATCAATAGGTAACTGTGCATTTTTATGTAAAACGGCCTGCTCAAACAAAATATCAGCAAAAACCTCGCTTTTAATACTTTGCTCAGCCAAATGGCTTAAGGCATTATTATATAATTCCTGACCGTCGTCAACAAAATGCTGGTATACAAATTTTAACCGTTTCAAATCCACATCTGCCAGTGCTGAAAAATTATTACTTTTCTGATGAAATGCGATCAGATTTTTAAACAGCTGCAAAGCCTGCGTTTTAAAAGAGGTACTATCGATAGGTATTTCAGTAGTTAAGAATACCTGTCTGCTTCCCAGCCAATCAACATTACTCATGTCAATTGATTCATCATCATGTAGTGTGAGGCCTATTTGAGTGTTGCTGAAAACATCAATGGCACGGTGGGCCAGCAGATCATATACTGTAGGCCTGAAGCTTCTGTATGTTTTGTCGCCAGCCAAAACGGCATCTAAAGTATCTACTTTCGTCTGTTGTAAAATCTGGCTGTCTTTTAAAGATAAAAGGTAATATTTTACGGTTTCATCATTCAGTTTTTTGATGTCCCAGGTTTTAATATCATCTCCAATATCACCCTGTACCAGCGTACGCTCATTAATCTGCCAACGGTTTTGTTTAAGATAGTTCCAATAGGTTTCTGCTAAAAGTGATTGTAAAATGCTTTTAGCAGGCTGTTTGGCATTGCCAATATCTTTACGCAAATCCATCAAAATTTTATCAAAGGCGTTTTCTTCCAGGTAACTTTGAAACATCATCCGATAAATAACTGATTTAATAAGCAAAGGCATATTGTCCGTTTGGCTGGCCTGCTTATATATCTTGTCAATCAATGCAAGCGCATCTTTAGGTTTCGCCCGGTTCGCAATGGAATCTACCCTGTAAAAATCAATCAGCGTAAATTTATGCTGTGCAGAAACATTAAAGGAAAACAAAAGGATAAAAAGAAATAATGTGGAGACACGTAATAATATTTTCATAAGTATGGATTGCGTTTTTAATATTGATGGAATGAAGGCTTAAATTCCATAAGCAATTTAGATTTTATCTGATTTTTATAAGAATCTAAGTGTTGATGAACCAAATGTTACAAGCCACAAACATTAAGGTTTTTAACATTCAATGCATAACATTATCTTTGCTTGATGTCAACACAATTAAAAAATCTATCTGATTTCTCTCACACTACGGTTCCTAGTGGTGAAAATTATAAATTCGGAATTATTGTAGCCGAGTGGAATGCCGAAATTACGGGTGCATTATACAACGGCGCATTGAAAACCCTGCTGGCAAATGGCGTTGCTGAAGAAAATATAATTTCTTTACCCGTACCGGGCAGTTTTGAATTAACGGGCGGCGCAGAAATTTTATTGAGCAAAAGAAGCGATATAGATGCCGTAATCTGCCTGGGTTGCGTCATCCAGGGAGACACGAAACATTTCGATTTTATTTGCGATGCGGTAGCACAAGGAATAACCAACGTTGGCATTAAATATAGTAAACCGGTTATTTTTGGCGTTTTAACGACTAACAACCTGGAGCAGGCTCAAGACCGTGCAGGCGGCAAACACGGTAACAAAGGCGATGAAGCTGCAATTACCGCTATTAAAATGGCTGATTTTTCTGCGCAAATTTAAACTTGTCTTTTAATAATTATTTGTAACTTAGGCGTTTAAAATTTATCAGATCAGATGATTCCATCAGGACCAGTTCGTGAGCGCTTCATTACCATTGAAACAAAATTAAACAGATGAAAAAAGTAGCCATCTTATTATTGGCGGTGTTCTGCACCATTACCATTTTAGAATCTTGTTCTTCTAAACTTTGCCCGGCCTATGGATCTTATCCTGAAGGAAGACGCAGAAGAAACTAACCCAACTATTTCTAATCTTCATATTCAGGTCATTTGCAGAACTTTATTAAGCTGCAATTGTTATTCTGTAAATCATATCATAAATATCATGACTTGGGTTAACTTAACTTCAATGGAGCAGCTTGACGAGATCAAGAATGCAAGCGGTTTTAGTCTTATTTTTAAACACAGCACACGTTGTTCAATTAGTTTAATGGCTAAAAAGAATTTCGAATTTGACTGGGATGTTATTCCGTCGGAAACAAAACTTTATTTTTTAGATTTAATCAGCTATCGCGATATTTCTAACCAGATTGCAGAAGTATTTCAGGTAGCACATCAATCACCGCAGATTTTATTGATTAAAAATGGTGATTGTGTATTAGAAGCATCGCATAGCGATATTTCTGCTGATGAAGTTGCAGAAGTGATTGCGGCATAACGATAGAAAAATTCAGACAAAGGGTATTCAAGCAATTGGATACCTTTTTTTTTGCGGTTGTTTTTTAAAAAAGCAACGTTCAGCGTCTGACAGGTTATCGAAGACTTATTATCCTTTCACCAAACGTTCCTACGGAACGAAAAAGCTACTTCTTTTTAGGTTACCCATAACACGTCCTTACGGGACGCACGTAACTCTCCCAAGTCTCCGGAGTGTTCTGAAAAGATATGGATGAATAACGAAAAGAGAATCTCAGCTGCGCGTATTATTGAGTTTGTAAACTCAATTTCATTTGTAAATCCGTAGAGACGCCACGCTTAACTCTACGAACAGATATGTGCTCACAGACCAAGGGTACTTTCAAAAAAAAGGTCCCGATTTATATCGAGACCTAAATAATATTTGATTTATTATAGCTTAAGCTACTACCGTGTTTTCTATTTTCAACACCCTTGATGTTCTTGTTCTGGTTTCTCTGCACAATTCCGGATCCTGAGCAAGTGGTTTTCCATAAGTAGGAATCATCTCTTTGATTTTTGCCTGCCATTCATCAGTGGCCAAATCATCGGCAAAACAACGATTTAACAAGTCGAGCATAATAGAAACCGCTGTTGATGCTCCGGGAGACGCGCCCAACAAGGCCGCGATAGAACCATCGGCAGCACTAACCACCTCTGTACCAAACTCTAAAATCCCACCTTTTTTCTCATCCTTTTTAATCACCTGAACGCGCTGACCAGCATATTCCAATTCCCAATCTTTTAGCTCAGCAGTTGGTAGATATTCTTTTAATGCTTCCAATCTATCTTCTGGCGACTGCCTAACCTGTTCGATTAAATATTTTGTTAAATCGAGGTTATGTAAACCAGCCGAAATCATTGGTCGGATATTGTTAAATTTTATTGATTTTGGTAAGTCTAAAAACGATCCGTTTTTGAGAAATTTAGTCGAGAAACCTGCATATGGCCCAAACAACAATGCCTGCTTGCCATTAATCATTCGCGTATCCAGGTGCGGTACCGACATGGGTGGAGCGCCAACCGCAGCCTTACCGTAAACTTTGGCGTGGTGTTTTTTGATAATTTCTTCGTTGGTGCATTTTAACCATTGTCCGCTAACCGGGAAACCGCCAAATCCTTTTCCTTCCGGGATATCAGATTTTTCCAACAACGGCAATGACCCGCCACCGGCACCGATAAATACAAATTTAGCTACTCTTTTGCGTTTGTCGCCACTTTCCAGATCTTTAACCTTTACAATCCAGTTCCCATCCTTATTCTTCTTTAAGTCGCGGATTTCGTGATTGAAATACAGGTTAACGTTGCTTTCTTCCTTTAAGTGGTTAAACATATCGCGGGTTAACGTACCGAAGTTGACATCAGTACCCAAATCCATTTTAGTAGCCGCAATTTTCTCGCCTTTTTTACGACCATCCATAATCAATGGTGCCCAGCTTTTTACAAGCTCAGCATCTTCTGTATATTGCATGTCGCTAAACAGATCGCATTGAGTTAAGGCATCATAGCGTTTTTTAAGATATTCGACATTCTTTTTACCCCAAACAAAACTCATGTGTGGAATATTGCGGATAAAATTGCAGGGATCAGATACCAGTCCCTTGCTCACCAGATATGACCAAAATTGCTTGGAAACCTCAAAATGCTCTGCAATTTGAACCGCTTTTTTTATTTCGATAGAACCATCTTTCTTTTCGGGGGTGTAGTTTAATTCGCAAAAAGCCGAATGTCCTGTACCAGCATTATTCCATGCATCAGAACTTTCTGCTGCCGCAATATCTAAACGTTCGTAAATTTCTATGCTTAAATTCGGCTCTAATTGTTTTAATAAAACACCAAGGGTTGCACTCATGATGCCAGCCCCTATCAAAATTACATCAGCGTCAGTTTTGCCAACTGTCTTTTTCTTTTTTGTCATCTTAGCTTAAAGGAGTTACAAATTTAGAATGATTTTAAACATACCACGAATTTTGGAGAGATTAAATCTTAAAAAATTGCTCAAAAATTAGAAATATTTCTATTTTTTTAACAATTAATAATCAAATTTTAATCCAAAAAACAGTTTGATCAATTAAAAACAAAAAATGCAGGTTGAAGTTTACAAAAAGCTGGCTACTAAAACTGCTAATCGCATTGATAATTAAACGGTAACATGGCTTAGAATATTAACCAACTTACCAAATGGATCTCTGGTGTAAAACCGCCTTACACCCCATGGTTCGTTAACCGGTCCGTATTCTACAGGAAGCCCGGCCGCTTTTACCTTTTCAAATACATCATCAACATTGTCTACCTCAACGGATAAATCTGGCGTTGGTGTACCTGATCCTCCTTCAGACGCGAAACTGATCTGTACATCCATCTTTTCACCTATCGCACCGTAAGTTGCAATCCAGCCATGGTCCATGATTAGATCAAGTCCCAAAATGTTTTGATAGAAACTGGCCGCAGCTAAAATTTCCGGCGTATCAATATTAAGTACAATTCTTTTTACCATAAGGAAAAGGGTTAAATAGTATTTCATCATGAGCCTGTCGAAAGAACTATCTAAATCGTTTCGACAGGCTCAACGTGACATAAATTCAATATTGAGTGGAACTGTATTTCCGAATTAGTTTTTAAGCTTCGCTTTAAATACTTTTTCCAGTTTCTGTATTTTTGGAAGGATGACCAACCTGCAATACGGCTCACTCCCGTTTTTGTTAAAATAATTCTGGTGATAATTTTCAGCGACATAAAAAGGCTTTGCGGCCTCTATTGCCGTCACCACTTTCTTGCCATAAGCATTGGTTTTGTTTAATTCAGCCTTGTACTTTTCTGCCAATGCTTTTTGCTCTGCTGAATGATAAAAAATTACCGATCGGTATTGTGTACCGCTATCTGCGCCCTGGCGATTTAATGTAGTCGGATCGTGGCTTTTCCAAAAAACTTCCAATAGCTCATCGTAAGAAATCACCATTGGGTTATAGGTAATCTCCAAAACCTCTGCATGCCCGGTAGCCCCTGTACAAACCTCTTCGTAAGTTGGGTTGCTCAACGTACCGCCTTCATAACCTGATTTTACAGAGATTACACCTTTTAATCTTTGAAATATCGCTTCGGTACACCAAAAACAGCCCATACCAAAAGTCGCCTTTTCCGTCTTTTTTCCTTGTGCATTTGCCTGGTTTAACGACAGTATGGCAAGTAGGATCAAAAATATTTTTCTCATGTGTGTTATTATTTATATCTAATTATACGCAAAATAAAAGGGTGTAGTTTGTATTAAATCAATAATGGATTTGGTATGACAATCGCAACAAATTGTTGATTCTGCTGTTAATGTTAACAACTTAATACATTAAATAACAAATATTTAAGGTGCTATTTTATTAATCAAACACACTTATTAACAATTCTTTTTTAAATTCGTATAACATTATAAATATAAGATTATGTCTACACCGTATATTCCCTGTTTAGATTTAGGTTCCTACATCAACGGTTCTGAAGAAGATCGTAAAAGGTTTTCTGATGAATTAGGCAGGGCTTTTAACGATTCTGGTTTCGTTACCATTACCAACCATGGTTTAAGTCAGGAATTGATTGATAAACTTTACGAAAACATCAAAGCGGCATTTTCGTTGCCCGTTGAAATCAAAAGGAAATATGAAAAACCAGAATTGGCAGGTCAACGCGGCTATACCAGCGCGGGTAAAGAGACGGCTAAGGGTGCAAAGACACCTGATTTAAAAGAATTCTGGCAGATTGGACAAGAAGTAACTGACGGCGATCCGGTTAAAAATGAATATCCTGATAATGAAATTTTAGAGGAATTACCTGACTTTAATAAGGTAACGGGAGAAATCTATAAAAAACTGGAAGAAAACGGAACGCATTTACTGCGTGCCATTGCCACTTATTTAGAGTTGCCGATCAATTATTTCGATAAACATGTCCATAATGGAAATTCTATTTTGAGAGGTATCCATTACTTCCCGATCGAAAACCCTGAAACCATTCCGGATGATGCGGTACGTGCAGGCGCACATGAAGATATCAACCTGATCACCTTGTTAATTGGTGCCAGTGCCGATGGTCTTGAGGTGTTAACAAGAAGCAACGAATGGTTGCCAATTAAAGCACACCATACTGATATTGTGGTAAATGTAGGTGATATGTTGCAGCGCTTAACCAATAATAAACTAAAATCGACCACGCACAGGGTAGTAAATCCGCCACGTGAGTTGATGAAAACTTCCCGTTACTCTGTTCCATTCTTTTTACACCCGCGCAGCGATATGGATTTAACCAGTTTACCATCAACCATTGATGCGGAACACCCTAAAGCCTATAGCGATATGACGGCTGGTGAATACCTGGATGAAAGGTTAAGGGAAATTGGATTGAAGAAGTAGTGTGGAGTTGGGAGTACTCAGTTTTGAGTCTCTGGTGAATTTTATAAATAAAAAAAAAGCATCGGCTAAAACCGATGCTTTTTTGGTTTATACTAACGTATGCAGGAACATAGAGATATCCAAGCATTTAAACGATGATGGCCGACCAGCATATTATTTAAGTTCAAAGAGTTGTCAACTTTATAGCAAACCGGCTATTAAAGTTGATAATTCTGAATAATACACCAAGTTCTATTTTTTCGATTCATCAATGGCTTTATTGATTACATCCTGAATTCTACCCCTGATTTTTAAATTGGAAAGTTTATCAGTAACAGTTGGATTTACACGGTTAGATAAAAACACATAAACCAAACCCCGTGACGGATCTACCCAAACGCAGGTTCCGGTGTATCCGGTATGGCCATAAGTTTGTGGTGAGGCCAGATCAGAAGGATAATGTTTAGTGCTATCCGGGTCCCAACGATCGAAACCCAAGCCCCTGCGGCTTACATTTGATTGCTTGGAGGTAAAAAGATCTACCGTTGTATTTTTGAAATAAGTTTCTCCTCCATAGGTACCACGGTTTAACAACATCTGGTAAATAATAGCCAGATCGTTGGCACTGGCAAATAAACCGGCATGACCTGAAACTCCACCTGCTAAGGCCGCGCCCTGATCGTGCACATAACCTACAAGTAAGGTTTTTCTAAAATACTTATCATCTTCGGTTGGAATGATCTGCTCTGATTTAAAACGGTTGCGCGGCAGAAAACCTGCCGTTTGCATCCCTAGTGGCTTATAAAAGTTTTCGTAAGTATATTGATTTAAAGGCTCCTCGCTAATATGCTCTACAATATCTTTCATTACATACATGCTGATATCGCTGTACACATATTTACCCCGTGTTTTGATGGGCGAATTAAGCATCTTAGGCCACATAAAATCTTTAAAAAAGCCTTTTTTGATATAATAATTATCGGCTACTTTGGTTGGATAGGCTGCAGATGAATCTCTGCTATAATCGCCGGTTTTAACGTAATCATGAAAAGGAATGTAAGGGATAAAACCTGCCTGGTGCAACATCACTTCGCGTACCTGAATATTATTCATAGGCGTAGTGCGTGCTTTAGGAATGTACGCCCCGATATTGGTATCCAGTTTCAGTTTTCCTTCTTCAAACAAGCGCATTACCGCTGGTGTAGTTGCCGTTATTTTCGTTACAGATGCAAGATCAAAAATATCGGTTACCTTATCTGGCACATTGCTATCATAGGTATGATTACCATAAGCCTTATTAAAAATTACTTTACCATCCTTCGCCACCAAAACCACTAACCCTGGAGTAGCTTTTTGTGCGATAGCTTCGGCAGCAATAGCATCAATTTCTTTTAAGTTGTTAGCATTTAAACCAGCATCCTCCGGAACAGTATATTTTAATCGAGTAGCTGTTGTCGTAAAACCAGAACCCATCGTATAACGGGCAGAATAAGCAGTGGTTAACTTATTTGAAGCAGCCATACCTCCAAAAATATACTGCGGTACAATAGCCGCAGCATCAGCATTATTTTGACTGGTCCATATAATCGGCGATTTTAACAGATCGAATGATTTTAAACCGGGTCCATTGCCAAAAAATGAAACAATTACCTGCTTATTTTTACTAATACTGTTAATGAAGTTAATGTATCGGGCCTTAGTTACCTGCTGATCGTCAATCGCAACTAAAATGGTATTGAAATATTTAAGGTCATCTTCCAGATCATTCAAATTCAGGCTATCTTTATAAGAATTAGTAGAAAACGAGGTGACCTTATCATATTTATTAGCCAGACTATCAAAAACGTTGCTATAGGCAAAGCCAAGGCTAACCGAAGCGATATTTTTTTTTGCTAATGATTTTAAAGGAATAATTCCATCCTGATTGTTTAACAAAACTGTTGTGTTAGCAATTGCATTCGCGATAGCCAATTTTTTTTCATTCGCTGTATGATCCTGTGCGCAGGCCATTAAACATAAAATATTGCAACAAAATGCTACAGCCATAATACACAATCTATTTCGCTTCATATACTTTTTCTCCGTTCAGATAGGTTTTTAAAATTTTGGTTTTTAATATATTTTGTGGCGTTGATTTCAAAATATCGTGATCGAGCATAACAAAATCGGCTAATTTGCCTTTCTCAAGACTACCTTTTTCATGTTCTTCAAAATTGGCTTTTGCTGCCCATATCGTCATTCCGCGTAGGGCCTCTTCAGGTGTCAGGGCATTTTCTACCTGGAAACCTCCCTTCGGAAAACCTTTTGCATCTGCTCTCACTGTTGCTGCATAAAACGTTAATAATGGATTAATGTTTTCTACAGGAAAATCTGTACCTAATGGAATCCAACCGTTTTGTTTTAGCAATTGTTTGTAGGCATATGCATTTTTTAACCTTTCGCCACCTAAACGCTGTTTAGCCCAATACATATCGGAAGTTGCATGCGTAGGTTGCACGGAAGGAATTATACTGGCGTTTCCAAACAGGTTAAAATCTTTAACATTAACTACTTGAGCATGTTCAATCCGCCAGCGCTGATCGTTTTTACCCTTTAAAATTTTATTGTAAATATTGAGGATTACGCGATTGGCCGAATCTCCAATGGCATGGGTACACATCTGGAAATGATTGGCAGCTATTTTTGCGGCCACTTCTTCAAAATGTTTCTGATCGCTTAACAAAAAACCGGTTTTATCTGGCATATCGCTGTAAGGATGCAGCAAACAGGCTCCACGCGAACCTAAAGCGCCATCAGCATAAACTTTAAAAGCACGAACATTTAACCGGTCGGTTTTAATTGGTCCACGGTTAAAAAGATAGGTATAATTATCAGGCTCATCTGAAAGCATGATGTATAGCCTCATTTTCAGTTTTTTCGATTGCTGCAGTTTTTCGATAAACTCAACCGTCAGATAACTTAATCCACAATCATCAATGGTGGTTAAACCAGCAGCGAAACAGTTCTGCTGCGCATCCATAAATATCTTTTCGGCCAGTTTAGCATCTGGAGATGGGATTTTACGCTCTACTAACGCTACTGCATTATCAATCAACACGCCAGTAAGTTTTCCGTTTTGGGTAAGCATATCGCCGCCTACCAATTTTTGCTCACCTTTAATCCCAGCTTCATTCAGGGCTTTTTGGTTTGCAATGGCGGCGTGTCCATCAATCCGGTTTAAAAATACTGGTCGATCTGGAAAAAGAGCGGTCAACTTTTCATTTGTAGGGAAAGCTTTATTGTCCCAATCGTTTTGGTCCCAGCCATTGCCGATTAACCAGCCATCGGGATGCGTTCTGGCAAAATCAGTTAAACGGGTAAGCACTTCACCCCAGGATTTGGTTTCCCGCAGATCGGCGGTTTGCAAACTTTGTCCATAGCCATAAAAATGGGCATGTGCATCTATAAAACCGGGATAAATGGCTTTGCCTTTCGCATTGATTTCTTCTTTTGCTGCATATTGATCTTTTATCTCATCACTTCTACCCAGTGCCAGGATTTTTCCATTTTTTACTGCAAACGCTTCAACCGTATCAAACTTACTGTTAACGGTATAAACCCTTGCATTGTAAACAATGACATCAACCGCTTCCTTTTTGGCGCAGGAAGTAAACAACAATGCCAGAAAAAGACTGTATAAGATGGATTTCATTCCGCTAAAGATAGAAAAATGAAAGCATTTGGATTTGTAAATTCGGTTTTACAGAAAGACGACTCAATCGTGCATCAATCCTGGTCTTAGCGTCTCGCTAAGACCTACACCACACTCATCTTTTGCCAAGGAAATACAGAAAGCAAGGAGGTTTATTGTAAATACATAGCCTGCATGCCACCGAGAAATGAATTAAACCTTAAAAAATGGTATAGCAGGTTTGTAAATTACGGTTTTCAACTTTTTACTACGAAAGGCATTAATCAAAATAAGTATAAAATTTAGCACATAAAAAGTAAAAATGAAGATGAAAAAAGTGGAAATCTTAAATACAATCCTGGTCTTAGCGTCTCGCTACGACCCTAATACCTATACCACAATTACTTTTTGCCACGGAAACACAGAAAGCACGGAAAATATAGCTTGAGTTGATTAAACACCGGTAAACCAGCAGAAATTCTTCACCGGTTCGGAACGACAGGCCTAGGTAAAATAAACCTGATGGGAACGGCATCCCGATTTTTTCTAGCGGGATATAGTGTACAGCAGGACTACCGGAACCGATTGGTGCAGAACCCTGCTTTTCAAAAAACTCAACCCTGGTCTTAGCGTCCCGCTATGACCTTATAACTATACCACAATTTTTTGCCACGGAAACACTGAAGGCACGGAGGTTATTTCGCTAACGGATCTTAAACTTGCCTTAACGTCTCGCTACGACCTACACCACACTCATCTTTTGACAAGGAAATACAGAAAGCAAGGAGGTTTATTGTAAATACATAACCTGCATGCCACCGAGAAATGGATTAAACCTTTAAAAAAATGGTATAGCAGGTTTGTAAATTACCGTTTTCAACTTTTTGATACGAAAGGCATTAATCAAAATAAGTATAAAATTCAGCACATAAAAAGTAGAAATGAAGATGAAAAAAGTGGAAATCTTAAATATCCCTCCGATGTGCATCATCTTAACAAACATACCTGAGAAATACAAAAAACTGACAGTAAGCGTAAAGGTAGCCTGAAAATTTAGCAACTTTTTACTGATCTCATTTAGCGTTTCATCTCAACCCTGGTCTTAGCGTCCCGCTATGACCTTATACTATACCACAATTTTTTGCCACGGAAACACAGAAAGCACGGAAATATAGCTTGAGTTGATTAAACATCGGTAAACCAGCAGAAATTCTTCACCAGTTCAAAACGGCAGGCCCCTGTAAAATAAACCTGATGGGAACGGCATCCCGATTTTTTCTATCGGGATACAGTGTACAGCAGGACTACCGGAACCGATTGATGCAGAACCCTGCTTTTCAAAAAAACAAAACCGAGGCAAGAATAACAAATTGTTCCTTACAAAGATCCTTCACTGCGTTCAGACTGACGGGCAGCAATTCAATCCTATTTACCCACAGTCATTTATATGTTGAGTTTTAAACAAATCAGGTTCTTTAAGCTTATTTTGCATAATTTAGCAAATTCACTTTGCCTTAATACATGACTGATATTATTCACTTATTGCCTGATGCTGTTGCCAATCAGATTGCTGCCGGAGAAGTGGTTCAACGACCTGCTTCTGCGGTAAAAGAATTGCTCGAAAATTCGATAGATGCTGGTGCAGATAAGATTCAACTGGTAATAAAAGATGCAGGCAAGGCATTGATTCAGATTATTGATAATGGCTGTGGAATGAGCGTTACCGATGCCAGGATGTGTTTCGAACGCCACGCTACATCGAAAGTAAAAAAAGCAGAAGATTTATTCGCCATCCGTACCATGGGTTTTCGTGGTGAGGCCATGGCTTCTATTGCAGCCATTGCACAGGTAGAAATGAAAACCCGCAGGCATGAAGATGAAATAGGCACCTGCATTTCTATCGAAGGCGCTCAGGTAACCAATCAGGAACCGGTAGCTACGTCTCCCGGAACGCAGATTTCCATTAAAAACCTGTTTTTTAATACGCCAGCCAGAAGGAACTTCCTGAAAAGCAACCCGGTAGAAATGCGTCACATCATAGATGAATTTCAACGCGTAGCATTGGCACATCCAGGTGTTTTTTTCAGCCTGCACCATGATGGGGTTGAAATTTTCAACCTTCCAAAGGGCAACTTAAAACAGCGCATCGTCCATCTTTTTGGCAACAACTATAACGAACGTTTGGTCCCTGTTGAGGAAGAAACCACGATTATTAACTTAAAAGGATACATCGGCAAGCCTGCTTTTGCAAAAAAAACCAGGGGTGAACAGTTCTTTTTTGTAAATAACCGCTTTATTAAAGACCCCTACTTAAACCATGCAGTAAGCTCTGCTTTTGAAGAGTTACTGCCTGATGATAGTTACCCCTTATATGTATTGTTTATCGAGATCGACCCTTCAAAAATCGATGTAAACGTACACCCTACCAAAACAGAGATTAAATATCTGGATGAAAAGTCGATTTACGCCATCATGAGATCGGCGGTAAAACGTTCTATTGGCCGGTATAATATTGCCCCGACGCTGGATTTTGATCAGGAAACTGGTTTCAGCAATATGATTACGCATAAGGCAGTTGAAGATATTGTACCACCGAGTATTAATTTCAATCCTGATTTCAATCCTTTTGCGAATGACAGCAGTTCTACCTCCGGTTATGCCTCTTCGCCAAGAAATTACGATGCAAAACCGAGCGCTAAAAACTGGGGTTCGCTTTACGATATAACCGAACAGCCTGTTGTAGAGCAAACTTCTATTTATGAGGATGAAACTGTTTTGGAAACGAAGCAGAAACAATATATGCAATTGCATAACCGCTATATTGTTTCGCAGATCAAGTCGGGGTTGATGGTGATCGACCAACAAATGGCACACGAGCGGATCCTTTACGAGCGTTTTCTCGTACATCTGGATGACCGCAAAGGCGCATCGCAGCAGAGTTTATTTCCGCAAACCATTACGCTAAATGCGAATGATTTCGAACTGGCCAAAAGTTTACTGGATGATATAAAAAGCCTGGGCTTTGATGTACGGGAATTCGGGAAAAATACGTTGGTAGTAGAAGGTGTTCCGGTTGACCTGGGCAGCAGCAACATCAACGAAACGCAATTATTTGAGCAATTGATTGAGGGCTTTAAAAACTCACAACAAGAATTAAAGTTGAGCAAACGCGATAGCCTGGCAAGAAGCCTGGCAAAAAACAGCGCCATAAAAGCCGGAACAAGTCTTGGTCAGGAAGAAATGAATACACTAATTGATGAGCTTTTTGCCTGTAAAACGCCTAACTTTAGTGTAAGTGGCAAACCGATTATCCAAACCATTACACTGGCAGAGCTGGATAAGAAGTTTGAGAAGGGATAGTGGTTTTTAGTTTGGGGTTTGGAGTCGGAGGTCCGAAGGTCCAAAGATATGGAGCAGACAGACTAAGCAGTTGGTTGAAAGCACTAAAGCTTTGATGTCCTTAAATGTCTTGTATGGTAAAAAGAAGACCGAAGTTGGGAAGTTAGAGGTCAGAAGATATGGAGCAGACAGAACCAGAAGGCTTAAAGCCTGGGGATTCTTAAAATATAAAAATCTGGCAACAAACATACCTCCCTTTAAAGGAGGCTATTACATGAAAAACAGTTAACCGATTTAAAAATTAACCAGTTAACCCATTTTAAATTAAATGAACAACATATATATTCCGCCAGTAGTAAAAAACCTACTGATTATTAACGTCTTATTTTTCGTAGCCACTTATTTATTAACTAGCCTTCATCTGGATGATATTTTAGCTGTTTATTATTTTGATTCGCCTAAATTTGAGATATGGCAACCCATTAGCTACATGTTTATGCATGGTGGCATCGCGCATATTTTCTTTAATATGTTTGCGTTGTACTCCTTTGGAAGCATCCTTGAATCGAGATGGGGCGGCAAAAAGTTTATCATTTTTTATTTTATTACTGGTTTGGGAGCATTGGCCCTACAGTGGGCAGTACAGGCTTATGAGGTACACCAAATTATAGGTAGCGCCACCAATAATGGAAAAATAAACCTTGCCGCATTATTTCAGGGCGAATTTAATACTTCACAGCTTTCAATGGCACAAGCCGTTACACTTAGAAGCATCTACTTTGGTGGCATGGTTGGCGCTTCGGGTGCTATTTTTGGTCTGTTGGTTGCTTTTGGCATGCTTTATCCAAATGCCGAACTACTGATTATGTTTATCCCGGTTCCTGTAAAAGCTAAATATATTATACCCATTTATATTTTAGTAGAGTTATCTTTGGGTGTTGCCCAGTTTGAAGGCGATTCCATCGCCCATTATGCACACCTGGGAGGTGCCTTAATTGGCTTTATACTGGTTAAAATATGGAAAGATAAAAACGATACATTTTATACACTCTATGAATAATACTTTCAAAGATTTAAAATACAAGGTTTTTCAATCGGGCAACCCATTGTTCTTTTACATCGGGATTAATGTTATCCTTTTTTTAGTTACTGCCATTATTGGCGTAGTTGTTTTTTTAGGTCGTATTCCTGTCGATACCAATTTATGGATCAGGGAATATGTAGGCTTGCCGGCTAGTCTTCCGAAATTACCGGAACGTTTTTATACCCTGTTTACGTATATGTTTTTTCACGACGGGATTCTCCACGTCTTGTTTAACATGCTCGGCTTATTTTGGTTCGGCAACATATTTATGAATTTCCTGAAAAGCAGGCAGTTTCATTTTGTATACCTTGCAGGCGGCTTGTTTGGCGGTTTATTTGCTCTTGCTGTATTAAATATATTACCTGTTTATGCTGATGGATTAGCTGGCGTAACGATTATCGGAGCATCGGCCGCCGTAATGGCCATTATTTTCGCGGCAGCCACGCTGGTACCCAATTACAGCATTATGCTGCTTTTCTTTGGCGAGGTTAAAATTAAATGGATCGCTATTGTATATTTTATCCTGGATTTTATTGCTATCGGCTCTGTAAATGCCGGTGGAAGTTTAGCGCATATTGGCGGTGCACTTTTAGGTTTCACCTTCATTAAAAGTTTGCAGAACGGACGGGATTGGAGCAAAATATTTGAGCGTAAGCCAAAATTAAAGGTAGTACGGAATGAAAAACCAGTTAAAAAACCTGAATTTAAAGGTGGAGTAACACAACAGGAAATAGATGCCATTTTAGATAAAATATCAACTTCAGGCTACGATAAATTAACAACTGTAGAAAAGGAAAAACTATTTAAGGCAAGTAAAGATTAATGGCTACGAAAGTGAAGAAATACAGTTTCATAGATAAGCTACTCTTGCCTATCGCGATTCTATTGGCAATTGCTTTGCTTTTAGGGGTGCTGGCCGGAAATATGGATCCGAGAAAGCACGCCATTATAGCTTTTTTCGGGCTTGCTTACCCGTTTGTCTTATTTGCGAATATAATTTTCCTGGTTTGGTGGTTTTTAAGCAAGAAATGGATTTTTGCAATCGCTACCATTCTGGTAATCGCAATGGGTGCTAAAACCTTAAAAGCAACCTTTGCCATTGGTGGTGATGAAGGCAGTACTGAAAAGGTTGATCATAGCATCAGAATGATGACATACAACGTACACAGTTTTAAATTGTATGGCGAAGATAATACCGAATCCGTAAAGGAAAAGATGCTTCAGGTAGTAAAAGACCAGAATCCGGATATTATCTGCTTTCAGGAATTTTACACCCGGTACAAAGGTGCCTTTGATACGGTTGATAGCCTAAAAGCGTTGCTAAACACGAAATATTATTACTTTGTACCCATCGATAAAAATGATTATGAAGCCGTTGGCTTAGCTATATTTTCTAAATATCCGATCGAAAATTCTGGTAAAATCCCTTTTGTTGAAGGCTTCTCCAATAACATGAGTATTTATGCCGATTTAAATATTAAGGGAAAAACCCTGAGAATCTATAACGTACATTTTCAGTCTATTTCTTTTGAAAAGCAGGATTACGAATATTTGGATAAGGTTAAAGAAATGAATACCGAACTGCAGCCCTCTAAACGTATTTTAAGAATGCTTAAGAATGCCTTTCTCAAACGCAGCAGTCAGGTAGATATTATGAAAAAGGAGATGGCCGCCTGTAAAACACCTTACCTTATAGCAGGCGATTTTAACGATACGCCGGCATCTTACGTGGTTACTCAAATTACTGACGGCTTAAATAATAGTTTTATTAAAAAAGGCAACGGTTTCGGTAAAACCTATAACGGCAAATTTCCCAATTTTCAGATCGATTATATTGCTACTTCCAAAGAACTTGAGGTGTTGAATTACAAAATCATTCAGGCTAAGTTATCTGATCATTTCCCGGTCAGAAGTGATTTAAGGTTTGTACCTTAAGCTTTCCCTGGCTTGTGTCTCTACAGACCAGCCTTGATTATTCCCTTTTTCGTTCTGTGAGAACACAGACCGAGGATAGTTTTCTTTATAAGAAGCGCAAGGTCTGTACAGAATAATAAGTTTCTTCCCGTTTTCCGCTTTTACGCTTCGCTGCCTCGTACCTCGTTGCTGCAGGCTAACGCTACAACCGGGGCTAGGTGGGCCAAAAACAGCATTCCATTTTTACGGTTGCAGGTCGCAGAACCCTTGTTCATAAACCTGATTGAGCGGAATAGCCCGCAGCGTAGCGAGGACTATAAGCGAAAGCGGGGCTGTAAGCCGCTAAGAACCACAGACCGTTCATTTTCTGATTCTATTTCGGCTTTCCCATGGTCTGTGTCTCCACAGACTATCCCTGATTATTTCCTTTTCATTCAGTGAGGACACAGACCGAGGATAAAGATCAATTATATTGCCCCTCCAAAGAGCTTGAAGTGTTGAATTATAAAATTACCCAGGCCAAATTACCTGATCATTTTCCAGTTAGGAGTGATTTGAAATTTGAACCATAAGCTTTCCCAGGTCTGTGTCCCCACAGACCGCTCCTGATCATTCCCTTTTCGGTCTGTGAGGACACAGACCGAGGATAGGGGTGCAGAACCCTTGTTCATAAACCTGATTGAGCGGAATAGCCCGCAGCGTAGCGAGGACTATAAGCGAAAGCGGGGCTGAAAACCGCCAAGCCCTACAACCCGTTCATTTCTTAATTCTATTTCGGTCGGCAAGACAGCAACCAATAGCATAATTATATTTTCTTACCATACATCAACAATAGGTTTATTCCTTATTTCCATATTTGCTTTATAAAATTTAAAAAAAATCTTCAAAAATATGAGCTTAATAGATGCCCTGAACTGGCGTTATGCCGTTAAGAAAATGAATGGTCAGCCTGTTGAACAAGAAAAGGTTGATAAAATTATTGCTGCAGCACATTTAGCACCAACATCATCAGGTTTACAGCCTTTTAAAATCATTGTGGTAACCAACCAGGAGTTGAAAGAAAAAATTGCACCGATTGCTTTCAACCAATCGCAAGTAATTGATTCTTCTCACCTATTAATTTTTGCTGCAAACGAAAATTATACAGAAGAAGGTATAGACGAAGTTTTCAACAGAATGAATACAGAACGTGGTTTACCATTGGATACTACAGATGCTTACAAAACACAACTTAAAGGTATGCTTCTAAACAGAACAGCAGAAGAAAACTTTAACCATGCAGCCCGTCAGGCTTATATTGCTTTCGGTATTGCCATTGCAGAAGCTGCCGTGTTAAAAGTAGATGCTACACCAATGGAAGGTTTTAACGGACCTGCTTTAGACGAACTTTTAGGCTTAGACAAAAAAGGCTTAAAAAGTGTTACTTTATTACCATTAGGGTACAGGGACGAAGCCGGTGATTGGTTAGTGAACCTTAAAAAGGTACGTACACCAAAAGAAGAGTTCTTGATTGAATTGAAATAACAGGCAAACACCATTATATTTAAAACGGGCCGCTTATTTAGCGGCCTTTTTTGCTTTACATTTTTTTCATACCAGATATTATATGACAAAAATCCGTCATTGCGAACTGAAGCGCCGCCAGTGGAATGGCGTGAAGCAATCTTTACAAATAAATTTAACTCGAAAGATTGTTTCGTCGGCTGAAAAAGCCTTCTCGCAATGACGGTGGCGATTAGTTTGAAAACTACTACCTATTAACCGATTTAAACAATTCACCTGAAAAGCCTCCATAGATGAGATCCTGAAACAAATCTATAGCTATCGAATCAGGGGAATACGGCATGCAAGGGATGAACCAATGACCAGTGAACCACTGACAAATCAACTTAAATCTTTTGTAAAAAAATGTTAAACCACCATACAATTTAGGACAGCTATTTATAATTGGATATATTTACGAGCTTTAATATCCAATCCATGAAGATTTTTAGATTATCGTTTATAATACTGTCGCTTTTATCCACCCTAAGTTTTTCTTCTTCGGCTCAAACCGATACCATTAGTATCAACAGCATCATTGCCAAAACCAGTAAGGTATTAAGTGATTACCCTGCTGAAAAGATTTACCTTCATTTTGACAAACCTTATTATGCAGTTGCCGATACAGTTTGGTTTAAAGCTTATGTTACCGAAAACCAGAATTTTTTATCAGGCATCAGTAAAATCATCTATGTAGATGTGATCAACCAGAAAGATTCGCTGATCCAGACTATAAAGTTACCCATAACCGGTGGTTTTGCTTATGGCAGCTTTCCTTTAGATCAGATTAACTATAAACAAGGTAATTACCATATCAGGGCTTATACATTATGGATGCTTAACAGCGATGACCCGGCTTATTTCAACAAAACCTTCTACGTAGGCGAAGCCATTGATAAAGAGGTAAAAACCCACATTACTTACAAAAATACTTCTACAGATAAGTTGGAAAAAATTGATGCGCGTGTACAATTTAAAGATGCTAACAATAAACCCTACGCCAATAAAAATGTGAGCTGGCAGGTGGTTACCAGCTATACGGTTATTGCCAAAGGCAGAGGTACAACAGATGCCAATGGCTATTTAACCATTGCGATGAGCAATGCACAAAAGGCGGAATATCAATTACAAAAAGGCGAACTGATTACCAGCATTAATACCACCGATAAGGATGTGGCAAGCAGTAGCTTCCCGCTTAAAAACGCTATCTTAAGCAAAGATTTTCAATTTTTTCCGGAAGGCGGAAGTTTAATTGCCGGCCTTAACAATAAAGTGGCATTTAAAGCCATTAAAAGTGATGGTTTAGGTATTAACTCAAAAGGTACCGTAACCGATAACGATGGCAAAACGGTTGCCACTTTTGCAGCGCAGCATTTAGGGATGGGCAGTTTTGAATTATTGGCAGAAGCTGGAAAAACTTACAAAGCTGCTGTTACCTATGCTGATGGCACTACTCAAACTTATAATTTACCTGTAGTTGCTGCAAATGGCGTTGCTGTGAAAATAGACAATAGCAATCCGGATAATATTGCCATAAAAATCCTGGCTAATGATGCCTTTTTTGAACAGAACAAAGGAAAAAAGCTTTATCTGATTGCGCAGAGTAAGGGCGTTATCTGCTATGGCGCGCAAACAGCATTATCAAATATAGAATATAATACTACGGTGCTTAAATCTAAATTCCCAAATGGAATTGCACAATTTACGCTGTTTAACGAATTTGGCAAACCGCTGAGTGAACGACTGGTTTTCGTTCAACACAAAAATACCATGGCAGTAACGCTTTCCAGTGCGGCAACTACGTATGGAATTAAGAAAAAGGTGAAGATAAATGTGGCCGCCAAAAAAGATGGTGCTCCTGTAGAAGGTAGTTTTTCTGTAGCGGTTGTAGATGAAACCAAAGTTCCATCAAGCGAAGACGCCACCAGCACGATATTAACAGGCCTGTTATTAAGCAGCGATGTTAAAGGTTATATTGAAAAAGCCAATTATTACTTTAATGCACCCGACGCCAGGAAAAATGCAGATTTAGATGTATTGCTTCTCACCCAGGGCTATCGCAGTTTTAAATATACCGACATCATTGCCAATAAACTGCCAAAAATTGATTTCTTACCAGAACAGGGTATTGAAATTTCAGGCATTTTACGTCAGAACAATGGTATTCCGGTTAGAAAAGGTGCCCTGCTTTTAAGCATCCCTGATAAACGTTTTAACCAGGAAGGCACTACAGATCCGGTAGGAAATTTTAAATTCTCGAACCTGGTATTTAACGATTCATCGAAAGTAACCATTACGGCTAAGTACAATCCCAACTATAAAAACATGACCTTGAGCTTAAATGGTGCTCCGGTACCTACACTAACCAGAAATTTTAGTGCCGCCGAAGAGGTTTTAAATATTGATAGTACTTTGACCAGTTACCTGGATAATAGTAAAAAACAATACGCTTACCTACATACTTTAAAAGATGTAAACATTAAAGCCGCTGCAGTTCCAAAAGTAAGCCATAAGGATTATCCTGCATTGAGCGGGCTTAGCCAGATGGCCGACCATGAAGTGAGTGGCGACCGATTTAAGGGCTGCGGTTTATTGATTAACTGTTTACAGGGTATGCTGGCAGGGGTTACTTTTGCCGATAATAACTTTTACGTAACCCGCGATTACAACCAGGGCAAAAAAATCCCGATGGGTATTTTCATTAACGGCATGAATGTGGATATAAACCAGATTAATACCATAGATGTTAACATGCTCGAGTCGGTTGAAGTATTTTTAAGAGACGATTTAGGCCTGGTAAACCGTGCTAACAATATAAACGGTGTAATTGTATTTAACCAGAAAAAAGCACCAAAGGGCACCAGGATTTCAAAAGCGCAGTTAATGGATATGCTTCCAAAATACTACGAACTTACCTTCTCGCCACAAGGTTATAACAAAGAAAAACAGTTCTATTCACCTAAATATGATGTACCTGCCAGCATGAACCGGAACGACTTAAGAACCACTATTTACTGGAACCCTAAAGTAGTTACAGATGCAACAGGTAATGCTTCTTTTGAATATTACAATGCGGATGGTAAAGGACAGTATAAAGTAATTATCGAAGGTATAGATTCCAATGGTAATTTAGGAAGATCAGTATTTAAGTACCTGGTTAAGTAAAGTGGAAAATGTGAGATGGATAATGGAATTATTTATATCTCCCCTCATCAATCTCAACTCTCACAAATTGTTAATAGCCTGAGTGGATTATTAATATTCTCTCTAGGTAGTTATCGGCTTTTTAATCAAACGGCCGTCACCCTGAACCGAGCATTGGCGAGCTCACCGAAGGTAATTCATTTCAGGGTCTTTTCTGATAAAAAGATGCTGAAACAAGTTCAGCATGACGAATCGGTCATGGATAGATCGTCTATAAGAAAGTATTTTTAATTAAATAATAATATTTAGTTCGGGTTAATAGCCTAAATGGAAAATGTAAGGTGGATGATGAAATTGGCTTCTTGCCCATCCTCCATCTCACATCTCACATCCTCCATCTTACATCTCACATCATTCTACCTCAAACGGTAACTGCTCCCCTTTCAACCCTGCCACAACATTCTGCACAATAATTTTGGCCATGGCTGCTCTCGTTTCTTCAGTGGCTGAGCCAATGTGTGGTAGAACGGCAACGTTTTCCATCGCTAACAAAGGGTTATCTTTATCCATCGGTTCCGGATTGGTTACATCTAAACCAGCTCCCCATATTATTTTCTCTTCCAGGGCTGTGATTAAATCCTTTTCGTTATGAATACCACCCCTGGCTGTATTGATGAAAATGGAATTGGGTTTCATCTGCCTGAACACATCAATGGTAAATTTATCTTTGGTTTCGGGCGTTAGCGCTGTATGGATAGAAAGCACATCACTTTGGGCCAAAAGCGTTTCGAAGGATACATATTCTGCGTCGATTTCTTTTTCAGCTTCTTCATTACGAGAGCGGTTATGGTAAATCACCTTCATTTGGTAGGCCGCAGCACATTTTTTGGCCATTTCTAAACCAATTTTACCCAGGCCAAAAATACCGAGCGTTTTGCCTTTTACTTCAATGCCGAGTTCTGGCGAAGGCTCATAGTTTTTCCACTCGCCATGAATGATTTTCTTATGCGAAAAAAATGCTTTTCGAGATACGGCCAGCATCAGTAAAAAAGCCGTATCAGCAGTTGCCGCACTTAAAACGCCAGGTGTATTACCAATGGGAATATTTAATTTTTTAGCGGTATCCAAATCCACCTGATCGAAACCTACTGAATGCAGCGCAATCACCTTTAAGTGCTTGGAGGCGTTTAAAAATCCGGCATTCAATTTATTAGGGCCTACGCTGACCAAAGCATCCTGATCCTTACAGGCTTCAATCAGCTCTTCAGCCGTAATCTGCCTGTTTTCTTTCCATTGGGTAATTGTTATATTATTTTCTTCCAGTTGCTTTAAACCAACCGGAGCAATGTTGCCGCTTATAAATACTTTCATATTCATTTAACAGTAAAATCTGAACAGGAGTTTTAATAATGCTTATTTTACCGTAGTGGTAAGTACCTGATAAGTATTTGCACTAAAATAACCCAAGGCATTGTTGGTAATGTTTGATGTGGGGTTGGCCGGTGTGGTACCCTGGTTAGGTCCACGGTCTGACTGTTGACTCAATGCATACCAATAATTAAAAATACTACTGTCAATACATTCCATTTCCACCTTAATCTTATCATTGTTGTTCAGCTCATCACTGTCATGGTCATTGTTGGGTTTAAAGAAGAGCTGGATCCGTAAATCATTACCATTGGTTAACCTGTCGTTATAAGCATAGTATCGTCTTGATAGCACATCATTTACATATAGGTTAAAATGGTAAAAATTGACCTCGTTAACCGGATCTTTTAAGAAAGCGGCCGCTGTTTTGCGCTCACGCCCAAAAAAAACATTATTAATAATCCCGATCGAATCCAACTTAACTAAATTAGGCATTTTAGAACTGGCCGTATAGTTTTGTCCTTCAACAATTGCATTTAAGTTATAGGTAACACCAGGCTCCCCTTTCATGCGGTTAATATAAGTACCAGGCTTAGTTCCTTCTTTGAATATAAACGTATTGCCTTTGCTATCGGTTACGGTAACCGTAGCACCTGAAATTTTTGGAAAAACATTTTCCTCGGTATAACCTATCGTTTTGCTGATTTTAATTTCCTGATCAATCAACTGGTTATTTATAATTCCTTCAATAACAACCTGTGGATCGGCATTTTCCGTATCAATGGAAATAATTTTTTTACATGAAGCGAGACACAGCGTAAATAAGGCAAAATATATCGTTAGTTTTTTCATGGTGTTAAAATTTAAAGTCCCAGGTAACAGAAGGAATAAGTCCAAAAAGCGAGGTTTGCTGCGCAGCAGTTTTGTTCGGATTTTCAGGATCGGTGATAAATTCTATAGAGTAAGGATTTTTACGTCCAAGCACATTGTAAACACCAAAATTCCAGCTCGATTGGTATTTGCCCTTTTTCTTGCCTGCTAACGTTGCACTTACATCTAAACGCATGTTGTAAGGCATGCGGCCTGCATTACGCTGGGTATAATAATAAGCAGGTTGTCCGCCGATGGTATATTTTCCTGCAGGAAAAGTAACTGCATTACCTGTACTATAAATAAAGCTCGATGAAAAAGTCCACCTTGAGGTCATGTTGTAAATGCCAACCAATGAAATATCATGCGTGCGGTCTTGCCTGGCCGGAAAATATTTGCCGTTATTCAGTTCGGTAAATTTACGTTCGGTACGCGATAGGGTATAACCCACCCAGCCGTTCAGCTTACCAAATTTCTTTTTAAAAAACAATTCCATTCCATAAGCACGGCCTATACCGTAAATGAGCTCTGATTCTACATTCGAATTGGCAAGTAATTGGGCAGCATTCTTGTAATCGATCTGGTTTTGAAGCCATTTATAATAAATTTCGGCAGACAATTCATAGGTGTTCTCCTTTAGGTTTTTAAAATAACCTAAGGCTACCTGATCGGCAATTTCGGGCTTGATGTTATTGCTGCTCAGCACGTACTGGTCGGTTGGCGAACTGGAGGTGGCATTGGTTAAAATGTGAACATTCTGCGTATTACGATTGTAGGATGCTTTAATTGAGTTTTGTTCATTAAGCAGGTAACTCACCGAAAAACGAGGCTCCAGGTTGAGATAGTTTTTATAGAATTTGCCTTTAGCTATATTTTCTGTGGAGGTAATTTCGCCTGCCGCATTGTAGGTATTAAAATTACCAGGCCCCATTAAAGAGAAAGCAGCCAGCCTTACACCATATAAAAAGTTGAGGTGTTCATTTACACTCCATTCATCAGCAATATAAGCAGCAGATTCTATTCCATACCTGCGCTCTTGCGAAAGCGAATTCACCTGCGAGGAAGCATCGCTAGCAATATCAATCGGCGAAATGCGGTGCTGGGTAGCATTTAGCCCAAACCTGAGGATATGCTTGTTACTGAAATACTGAAAATCTTCTTTAAAATTAAAATCGCGAACCAGCGAAGTGGCCTTAAAATTAGTCGCATCGTTGAGCAAACGAACAGTATAATTATAATTGTTGTAAATGAACGATGTGTTGGAAAATAAACGATCGCTAAAAATGTGGTTTAAACGGATGGTGGTGGTTACGTTACCCCAGTTGTTCTCAAACAAATCCTTTACTCCAATATTATCTTTGCCAAAATAGCCCGAAATATAAATGGTATTTTTATCGTTGATTTTATAATTTGCCTTTGCATTGATATCATAAAAATTTAGGGTACTGCCATTAACAGACGAATCTGGCGAAGCCCTTAAAAACAGATCGATATAGGTCCTACGGAAACTCACCATAAATGAACCTCTATCTTTCACAATAGGGCCTTCTGCTTTTAAACGTGAAGCAATTAAACCGATCCCACCCTGAAATTTATATTCTTTATTGTTTCCATCATCCATTTTAACATCTAAAACGGATGATAAACGGCCGCCATACTGCGCTGGCATGCCACCTTTGTATAAACTTACATCCTTAATCGCATCGGCATTGAAGGTGGAGAAAAAGCCTAAAAGATGCGAAGAATTGTACACCACAGCCTCATCTAAAATGATTAAATTCTGATCGGCAGCACCACCGCGCACATAGAAACCTGTGTTCCCCTCGCCACCCGATTTTACACCTGGCAAGAGCTGGATCGTTTTTAATATATCCTTTTCTCCAAGTAATACCGGAATGGAATTAAGCGTTTTCATATCAATCCTTTCCAGCCCCATCTGTGCACTTTTCACGTTTTCATTTTTACGGTTATTGGCGCTAACCGTTACATCGGCCAGCTCGTTTGCACTTCGTAATTCTTCATTTAACTTGGTATCTTTTGTTAAATTGATGGTTTTAACCACAGCGGTATAACCTGTATAACTTACAGCCACCGTGTAGCTTCCTTCGGGCTGCGTTAAAGCGAAATATCCATAATTATTGGTTAAAGTAGCTGCGTTAGAAGCTCCTGAAATCCTTACCGTAGCACCAATTAAGGTTTCGCCGGTACCTGCATCACGGATCGTGCCGCTAAGGGTAAATTTCTTTTGAGCAAAAATAGAGGTGGATAGAAAAAGGAGGCAAAATAAGGCTAAGTAGTATTTTATGGACATATTGGCTACTATCGAATTTTTATGTTAGAAACCAAATGTACGAAATCAAACTCCTATTATTGGATAATGGAGGATTTCTTAATAAATTTTGGGATTTTATGGATTAATCTAGGGATGAATAGCAATACGGTGTGAACGTAAAAGGTAAGGACTCAAATGATCTTTACCTGCCTGCTGAAAGGTAATTAATTTAGAAGCTTCTTTAGGCATATGGCAATCGATGCAGTTTGCATTAAGCGATCCTTTTGCCAAAGTAACCTCACTGTGCTTTGTACTTTGGTGACAGCTGATACAACGTTGTGAGTAAACTTTTAAATTACCCTTACTATTTTCATGGGTATTATGGCACGATTGACAAGTCAAGTCTTTGCTTTTCCGATAACAATTGCTTCCCATTAACATGCTGGTCTGGTTGCCATGTACATCCGGATCGCCACCACCAAAACCCACAAAATCCTGTGCGTAGTAATCATCCAAATTATCGCCAGGGGTAAAACCAAAAACCGATTTTTGGGCAACCAAAGAATTGCCGGAGTGGCATACCCCGCAGGCATCCATCTTTTGTTTACGGCTTAGCGTTTTATAAATGGTGATGAATTTTGCGGTTTTCTCTTCTGGATTTTCGAGGTGAAAAACGGCATGTTTACGGCCAGGTCCGTGGCAACGTTCACAATCTATACCGTAAATCAGTGTACCACGCTCCAACTCCTCATCAGTAGAAACACCTGAAGTTTGGATTACTTTTTTATCTACGTACGAAGCATGGCATTCTAAACATCGGCTACCAATGGGCCTGTCGTAATAAAAGGTTTGTTTGGAGAAACCCGGACTAATGGCCCAGTTACGGATTGAAGAGAAATAGGAAAGTGGTTGCTCGTAAAGCTTTTTACCCTTCCAATAAGCATAGGTATAGGCTTTTTCGCCCGAACCAAATACCATATCAAACTTTTCGGCGCGTACTTCTTTTCCGTCTACATAAGCGACCTGAAAAATGCCACCAGCTCTTTTTTCAATAACCACTTTTTGGTGTACATCAAAGTTGAATACATTAGCATCTGGGGCAAAAACCTTTAACAGTTCCTGATCGTAAACAGGTTTGGAGGTTAAACCATGTGCGTTATGTGCAAAAGATTGTTTAATCCCCTGATGGCACTTTACACAAGTGGCAGCACCGGTGTAAGCTTCTCCCCTAATGTCTTTTGGTAAGGCATCGGCCGCATTCATGCATCTTGAAAGGATCATGACTACTCCCGCCATCACGCCCAAAATAATCAGGATCCGTTTTATACCTTTCAAAATAATGTTTTGCCTTTATTTTATAAACTGAATATAACTAAAATTATAACCACCATTGGCAGCCAGTATCCTGATCTTTTGCCACCCAGCCTTTAAAGGCACATTTTTGATTTCAAAAGTGGCAAACTTTTTCATATTGCCGGTATTGGGAACCACTACAGCAGTGGCGATGGTTTTACCATCAATTAAAATGGTAATGCGCCCGTTGGCCTGATCTGCCGCTGCATTGATTTTTAACGTATAGTTACCTTTTTGTGCCACCTTAACCGTGTATTGCAACCACTCTCCTTTTTCGATATGGTTTACATAATATTTTTCGTACTGAAGAGAATCTTTGGCAATATCTACACCATCATTGCGGTAAATACCACCCCGGTTTCCAGCCGTCCGCTTATTGGTAACCGTATGGTAATCGGCCGTATCTTGATCGAAATAGGCAAATCCGTTTTTTCCCAAATCATAATCAACTGCGTAGATAATACTTTTATCCTGAACTGAATTGGCTTTAAAAGGCTTGGTTTCATTGCTAAAAGGCTGGCGGATCATCGCATCAATTACATCATGGTGAATAATGGTATTTTCTAACCTCGAATAAATAGCCACTTCCATCAGGCCACTATATACGTTGCTATCTTTAGGTTTATTACCGCCATAGTTCAGGTATTTAACCAGCGCATCATAATTGGGGTTCGATTTAATTTCCATAGGGTTATTAACGCCCATTTTCTTTAAAGGCCACCACGACCACCCAATGTTGTTTTTTTCTAACAGATGGATGGCATCGGTAAACCAAACGTTTGAATTTTCGCCTGTTTCGCCCAGCCAAACGGGTACATTTTGCTCATCGCGGGCTTTGATGATGTGCGCTATGGAAGCCTGGTCGTTATAGTTCCAATATTTATGAAAGCTCAAGGCCATGTTTTTGTCCCATAGTGGAAAAATACCGTTGTAGTTATTGCCCCAACCGTTACCTTCAATAATAATGAGATGCTGCTGATCTACCTCGCGGATGGCTTTGGTAATCGCTACCATCAGTTTTCTTAAGGGAGCATTTACTTTTTCTCTGGTTCCGTTTTTATCTTCTTCAGGATTACTAAAACCATAATTGGGTTCGTTTATAATGTCATAAGCACCGATGTAGGACTCATTTTTATAACGTTCGGCCAGTTTCCGCCACAGGGCTATGGTTTTCTCCTGGTTGGCCTCACTATCCCACAGGTAGGGTTTTGACGGATCACGGTCGGCAATGTTTAGATCGTTACCCTGTCCGCCAGGTGCGGCATGTAAATCTAAAATGAGGTACATTTTATTGGCTTTGCACCAGTTGAGCAAACTATCGGTTAAGGCAAAACCTTTTTCGAGCCAGGTATTTTTACCAGCCACAGGCTCCTGATCAACCGGCAGGGTATAAAGATTATAGTGCATGGGTAAGCGGATGGAGTTAAAACCCCAGCGTTTCATCGAATCAACATCAATTTTACGTGTATGGTTAGCCAGCCAGGCATCGTAAAATTCCTGCGTTTGCTTTGGCCCCATCAGGTCGGTAATCCTTTCGCGGATGCGGTACTGCTGCGACTCTTTACTAATTTTTAGCATGTAGCCTTCCTGCAACATCCAGCCACCCAGACCAATGCCGCGCAACAATACGTTCTGGCCCTGCCCATCAATAATTTTTGTGCCTGATGCTTTTAAAAAACCCTGACCAAAACCGGTAAACGAAATGCTGCTGAACAGAAAAACAGATAATATAGATCTTTTAAAAAACATAGTTGATTGATTAAAAATTACCAGATATAAGTAGCTACTGCACCCTTATCGAGCACCGCAGCATAGCTTTTGCCCTTTAGGCTAATGTTAAATGCTGCAGTTGCTTTGCCCGTATTGGCCACAATAAGTACATGTTTACCTTCGGGTGTTTTAAATGCAACATTAGCCAAACCTTCAGGCTCGTTAGATGCAACCCTTACTGATCCCGGCCTTACGAACTTAGCGGCATGGGCAATGGAAAAGTAGGCCAGGTTACGGCTATAATGGTCGCCGTTAATGGTAACTGCACCCTGGCACATCGAGCAACCTCCCCTATCAGTATAGGGTTTATTTTCAGGATCGGCAGCGAGGTTCCACTCCAATACATTTCTGGCCCAGTTACGTGTGGCACCGATAATTAAACGCGCTACCGGATTTATGATATCAATAGTCGTAGCATCAGGCTGTTCTACCACCATTTGCTCAGAAAAATAAATGTTTTTATCAGGATAGGCATTGTGCACATCGGTTAGCGCTTCTATTTTACCCCCGTAAAGATGGAAAGCAGATCCATCGATATATTTTCTGGCTTCCGAATCATCCAAAATACTGATCGGATAATCGGGCCGATCGGCATTATGATCGTAAACAATAATTTTGGTTTTAATGCTGGCTTTTGCAAAAGCAGGGCCCAGAAACTGCTTTACAAATACCGCCTGATCTGGTGCTGCCATAAACAAACTCGGGTTATTGCCCGGATGTAAAGGTTCGTTTTGCACCGTGATGGCATCAATAGAAATCCCCTCCTTTTTCATTTCCTGTACATAACGCACAAAATATTTAGCATAAGCAGCATAATACTCCGGCTTAAGCATCCCTCCGCGGGCATCGTATGTTGTTTTCATCCATAAGGGAGGAGACCATGGCGAACCCATTATTTTAATTTTAGGATTAATGGCCAGGATTTCCCTCATTACCGGAATAACATCTGCTTTATCAGGGCCTAAATCAAATTTAGCCTGCCCGACATCGGTTTGCCCTTCAGGAATGTCGTTATAAGAAAATACTTTTTCGTTTAAATCAGATGCACCAATGCTTAACCTGATGTAGCTTACACCGATATTGTTTCCATCAGTAGCAAACAACTCTCTCAATAAGGCCGCTCTCGCCGGCGCCGACATTTTAACAATATGCTGCGCACTACCCCCGGTTAATGCATAGCCAAAACCATCTATACTTTGGAAGGTTTTTTTATCATTTATTGCAATTACAGGTTGTTTATTTTTAGCTGCAGACAGTCTTAAACCTGCAGTCTGACGGGTAAACAGGGCTGTACGATCGGCTTTGGTTAGCCATACCTGTGGCTGGCTTTGCGCCATAACCGAAAAAGTAAAAGCACAACCTATTAAGAGTCCAATGGACTTGGTAACTGGCATATAAGAAAAATAATCTGATAAAAAACAGGAAGAAAGACTTGGCTTTCTCCCTGTAACAATTAAACTTTAAGGATATAATATTCGAGCTTATTTAGTGCCGCCCCACTCTTTACTTTGTACAATTTTGGTATTGGCAAGTTCCCTTTCCGGAATTGGAAATATCTCGTTTCTGCCTGCTTTAAAACCTTTACCAGCTAATACTGTTGGTGCCAGGCCCCAGCGTACCAGATCAAACCAGCGGTGTCCTTCTGCAGCAAGCTCTAAACGGCGCTCACGCATAATATTATCCATGGTTACCGGTAATGGATTCAGGCCCACCCTTGCCCTTACGGCGTTAAACATTGTATAAGCTTTAGTTCCGGCACCAACACCCGCACCACTTTTTAACAGTGCTTCTGCTTCTAACAAATAAGTATCGGCTAAACGGATTTCGTACATGTCCTGACCAAAATTAAGTTCCAGCTGGCCAGTGGTCGCTTTTGTAGAATTACGGCCGGCATATTTTTCGATAAAGTATCCCGTATTAGCATATGCATGCTTGTAAGTTACAATACCCGCTTTTTCCAAACTGTCCAAATTTGCTACAGTTGCTTTATTCCTGGGGTCGAAATGAATCTGATCAAAGAAATCTTTAGTAAAAGGCAAAAAGCTCCAGCCCGAGATATAATCAGGTGCCAGCGCGGCATTAACAGGCACATAGTTACGCGGACCTACCAAAATACTCATTACGTTTCCTTCGCGGCTGCCAACGGTACCCCATCCCATATCAGAGGTAGTATTGTACACGATTTCGAGAACCGACTCTGAATTGAATTTATTTTTAACGTTCCATAAATCGGCGAAGTTTGGCAATAATTTATAACCATAGGTGCTGGCACCCGGAGCAGGTCCGTTTACCAAAGCAAATTCTGCCGCAGCTTCAGCCCATTTTTGTTGCCACATGTATACTTTACCCAAAACTGCGTGTGCAGCTCCCTGGGTAAGCCGTCCACCTTGAGACGCGACAGGAACCGTAGTAGGCAGGTTGGGTATAGCTTCTGATAAATCTTTAACGATCAAAGCATAAACCTGATCTGCAGGAACCTGTAATACATCAAACATGGCACTTGGCTCAACCACATCGGTTAATAACGGAATGTTCTTGAATAACCTCACCAGATCGAAGTAATAGATGGCCCTTAAAGTTTTTACCTCAGCGATATACCGTGTTTTAGTGGCTTCATCTAAACCTGCACCATTTACTTTTTGTAAAAATACATTTGCCCGGTAAACGCCGGTAAAGCCTTTGCCCCATAAGTGGCTGGCCGCCCCTGAGGTAGAAGTCAGGGTATAGTTATTAATGGTTTGTAAATCGCCAATATCGGATGGCGAGTCACCTCCGGCAAAATGATCATCAGAACCCGCGGATAAAATATTCACTTTGGTAAGGTATCCTGAAGACTGATTTCCCAGAACATCATACACCGAGATTAGTGATGTTAATGCTTCAGCAGGGGTTTTATAATAACCTGTTTCCAAAATGCGGTCTCTAGGGTTTACATCCAGCTGTTTTTTGCAAGAAACAAACAATTGCGATGAAGCGACAATAGCCGCGATATAAAAAATATTCTTTCTCATTATTCAACTATTAAAATCCAACGTTTAAACCAATCATAAATGAACGTGCCTGAGGATATACACCACGGTCTACACCCAATACCGTTCCACCGATTTCCGGATCATATCCGGTGTATTGGGTAATGGTCCATAAATTCTCGCTCATCAGGTAAGCCCTAACTTTTTGTGCACCAATTTTTTTCGAAATATTTTGAGGAAGGGTATAACCTACCTGTAAGGTTTTTAACCTGAAATAGTCGCCTTTTTCAAGGTACAGTTTAGAGAATTTAATATAGTTTCCATTTGGATCAGATTCTACAATACGCGGCATTGAAGTAGATGGGTTGGCTGGTGTCCAACGATCTAATATCTTGGTCTGCCAGTTGGCGTAGGTAACATCTAAACGACGTAAACCCTGAAAAATCTGGTTTCCGCCAACACCATTACCAAAAGCAACCAGATCCCAGTTTTTATAAGCCAGGTTAATGGTGAGGCCGTAAGTATATTTCGGAATTGGGCTGCCTAAAAATGTCCTGTCTGATGAGTTGATTTCATTATCTCCATTTAAGTTCGCGAACTTAATATCACCTGGTTTGGCATTTGGCTGTAATTTAGTCCCTGCCGGACCAACGTAGCTGTCAATTTCTGCCTGAGTTTGGAAAATGCCGAGCATATCATAACCATAATATTCGTTGAAAGATCTGCCCAGGCCAGTTCTGGTAAAGTTACCCATGGTTTGAAAACTTTGCGCATTATCTTCGATGAAGGTTTTACCTGGTAATAACCTGGTCACTTTATTTTTAAGGAATGATATGTTTCCATTTACACCCAGGTTAAATTCACCGATTTTTTTTCGGTATCCCAGTTCAAACTCAAAACCGGTATTTTGCATATCGCCTACGTTTTGCGTTGGCCCGCCGGCTGCACCCACATAGAGTGGAATATCAGGCGTTTGCAATACTCCTACAGTTTTCTTCTTGAAATACTCTGCAGACAGGGTGAAATCGGTAAATAAGGTAGCATCAAAACCGATATTGGTTTGGCGGGTTTCTTCCCACTTCAAATCCGGGTTCGATAATGCAGCAGGACTCCAGCCGATTACGCTCTGATCGGTCGTACCAAAAGTATAGTTACGGCCGCTGCTTACCAAAGAAACATATCTGAAATCGCCCAAAGCATCGTTACCGGTAACCCCATAACCTCCGCGTATTTTTAAGAAATTTACGATATCATTTTCTTTCCAGAAAGCCTCTTTTGAAGGCACCCAACCCAATGAGAATGAAGGAAAATATCCGAAGCGGTTGTTGGTACCGAAACGCGAAGAACCGTCACGTCTCATAATACCGGTAAACAGGTATTTCTCATCATAATCGTAAGTAACGCGAGTAAATAAAGAGTTTACCACATGTAATGTTCCATCGCCACCGCCTACAAGTTTATTTGCGGTTCCCGGGTCATAATTTAAATTTGCTTCGTAGAAGCTATTGGCAATAATATTCTGATACGTGGTATTTAAACTTCTGCTGTTATTATCCATGTAATAGCCCTGCCCCAAAATGATGAAAGCGTGGTGCTTACCAAAATTGCGCGCGTAACTTAAAGTATTTTCCCAGTTATAGTTTAATACCGTGTTAATTTCGCGGTAGAACGATTTTTTATCATTTTTAGAAGAAGAGTTCAGGTAAAAAAGCGGTGTATAAGAATCGCCGCCGTAAAACGCAACCTTAGTACCTAAACTTGATCTGAATTTCAGATTGGCAATCGGTTCAATCTCAGCAAAAGCGTTACCAACAATATTATGATCCCAGCTATAATTACCCAGGCGGGTTTGTATATAAGCTAAGGGGTTACTCATTTCCTGACCAACAATAGGCGAAATACCATAAGGGAAGCCATCCGGATTTCTGAGCGTATTGGCAATGGTGTAAGGCGATTTGGCAATTAAAGCCGGATCAGTTTCTATTACCGGTGTAATCGGATCGAGGTTAATGGCCGAGCTTAACGGTCCTCCAAATTCGCTATTGGTATTACCTACACTGCTGTTTACAGAGTGGCTATAACCCAGGTTCTCGCCAAAAGTAATCCATTTTGCAGGTTTATATGTTGAATTGATCCTTACGTTTGCCCTGTTCCATTTAGAAATCGGGCTGGCCACAATACCATCCTGTTTAATGTAGCCCATCGAACTGTAGATGGTAAATTTATCATTTCCTCCACTAACGCTAAACTCATGCGTTTGGCGGCGGGCATCATCATTAAATACCTGATCCTGCCAATCGGTACCTGCACCAAAAGCAGCAGGATTTGCATAAGGTTGGGATAACCCAGAGTTTGCTGCCGATTCGTTTCTGATGGTAGCATACTGCGTTGCATTTAATAAATCGAGTTTTTTAGCCGGTGCGGAAGTACCGTAAAAACCGTTATAATTTACGCTGATTAAACCAGCTTTACCTTTTTTGGTTGTAACAATAATTACCCCGTTAGCTGCTCTGGCGCCATAAATAGCCTGCGAGGCCGCATCCTTTAAAACCTCGATAGATTCGATATCTGCCTGGTTAAGGTAACCAATGCCACCATTATCTACAATTACCCCATCTACAACCCAAAGCGGATCGTTGTTACCTCCTGAAGCGAACGAAGTATATCCCCTCACCCTTACGGTAGAAGAAGTACCCGGTTGTCCGTTACCACTGGCAATGGTTAAACCCGAGGTTCTGCCTTGTAAGGCCTGTTCCACCCTATTGATGGGCATACTTTCCAGATCTTTTGCCTTAACGCTCGAAATAGATCCGGTTACCACACTTTTCTTCTGCGTACCGTAACCTACAACCACTACTTCGGTCAGATCTTTTGAACCGGCCATTAGGGCTACATTAATTCGGCCTCCTGCCGGAACTGTTACCGTTTGTGTGGTCATACCAATTAAACTGATGTTTAATTTTCCGCCAACAGGTGCCTGGATGCTGAAAACACCATTGGCATCAGTAGATGCAGCCTTAGTTGTGCCTTCCAGCCGAACCGTTACACCTGGCAACGGACTACCATTTTGTTCTGTTACTTTTCCTGTAACCGGAATGTCTTGAGCCAATAAGGCCAACGGTAATGCCAGGATACAGTAAACGAAGAATACGAATGTAAATCTTCCTCTCATAGAAATTACTTTTAAGTGAATTAATTTGGTTAGTTCATGATACAGTCTTACTGGTTGCTGTTCATCAATCAAAACTATACACGTGCATAGCAATAGCAGAATTTAACACTACTACACCAACCATACAACAGCCATATAAGCGACTAAAAAACAGAAAAAACAGGCCTACATAAGCCCTACAATACATTCACAAATATCTGTATTACAGATGTTTAAATATTTTAACAGAAAATAACTGCTTTGGTAACAAAAACATCCGTTTAAGGCATTTTTTGTCGTGCTATTTCAATCAGGAATTCGTACAAATTGGTTTCCGGCTTCAGCTGAAGTTTTTTCCGAAGGCGATAACGGCCTACTTCAATCGCTTTAATCGTCACGTTCATCAGCTGGGCCATTTCTTTTGAAGAAAGGTTCATAGACAGGTAGGCACAGAACTTCAGATCATTCTGGCTTAAGTCTGGATAAAGGTCTTTTAGTCGGGTAAAGAATTCGGTATTTACATGATTGAAGTGTACACTCATGTGATCCAGTTCCTGGTCTTTTTTCTCTACATCCTTAATCAGCCTGATCAGGTGCCTGAAACTTGGCGAACTCTCATTAAGGTCGTGGTTTTTAATTACCGCAGATATCACTTCCTTAATTTTAGCCAGCACCTTACCGCGTTGCACCAGGTGCATGGTCATGGTAGAAAGCTCTTTGTTTTTATAATTTACATCGGCTTCGAGCTTTTCGTTCTGCAGGCGCACAATTTCTTTTTCATTTCGATCAAGCTCCAGCTGGTGCAGGTAGCTCATGCGTTCCTGCTCTTTAATGTGTTTCGTTTTTTGCCACCTGATCATCAACCTTATGGCCATTACAACTAAAATCAGGTAAACAATCCGCATCCAAATGGTATTGTACCAGGCCGGCAGCACCACGAAAGTATAACTTACCACCTCCGATTCGTTACTGATACCCGTACTCGCCTTCACATTAAACGTATATTTTCCGGCCGGTAAATTGGTATAATCTTTTTCACTTTTCGTACTCCAGGCAGACCATTCGCTATCAAAGCCCGTAAGCTGATAACTGAATTTAATATTTTTATCATGCTCAAAAAGTGTAGAGGCATATTCGAAATGGATAGAATTTAAGCTGTTTACGTACTCAGGGATGTCATGCAAATCCTGCTTGGCCACAATGCTTCCTTTATCTACAAAATAGCCGCCAAAAACCACACTATCTTTATTACCCATTAATTTTACGGTGCCCAATACTACGTTAGGCCGGGTGATATTCTGAATGTATTTTTTGTAATTGATATGGTAAGCGCCTTTGTTGGCCCCGATAAATATATTCTGACTATCGGGTGCGTATATCGATTCGAAACCACCAACCACTTTGCCATTCAGCTCGGGCAGGTATAAAACACTGAAGGGAGTTTTGCCGTTTGGCCTATGGAAATCGATAACGCCAACCTTCTTATTGGTTACAAACCAGATATTACCATCATTATCCTCTTTCAGATATTGAATAGGAATACCATTAAGGGCTGAGCCGAACAATTTAAAACGGATAAACTTTTTGCTTGCGGCATTGTATTCGAAAATTCCGCTCGTAGTGGCAATAACTACCCTGTTTTTAATATGAAATACATAATTGTAAAGCTTGGTTGGTAAACCATCCCGATCGGAGAATAAGGTGGTATGCAAAATACTTTTATGATCGGGCTGGAGTTCTATTTTATATACACCATGGTAAGGATGCGAAGCCCAGATCTGATCGGGATTATTATTATCGGCAACTATAAAACGCAGTGTTTCGTTAATACCTGCAATTTTACCACCATTTATAAAGCGGCTTCCATCATAGGTGAGTTCCTGTAATCCGGCATAAGTACCGGCTATTACCTCTTTGCTTGGATAAACATTATCTATGGTTTGGTACATCCAGGTACCAATTAAGCTATACAGCGGGGTAGCAGTATTATCTTTCACCAGCAGGGTTCCGTCTTCATGTGCCATTAACAGCTGGTTATTAATTTCATCCAATCCCCATACCTGGCCTTTGCTGTTCTTTACCTCTTCGAAATTAGCCGGCGAATAGCTTAAATCGGGCATTTCCGTATTAATTTTGGCCTGGTAAAGACCATTAGAAGTACCAATATAAATTGATTGTCCGTATTTGCGGAAAGCGTAACTGGTAATCTGTTTATTCCGATCTGGAGAAATGCTTTTTACGGCACTATTAATAGCCACGTAAGCAATCCCATCGTCAAGCGCCAGCCACATGTTTTTATCCTTATCCAGCAGTATACCCCTTACGTTGTTGTTCTGTAAGCCCTCTTTATAGTTATATTTCTGCACCAGATTGCCCTTTTTATTCATGATATACACCCCACCAGAAGTGGTGGCTACCCCATATAAATCTGAACTGAGCTGGGTGGCAAAATAAATTCTTTCGTTTAAAAAAACCTGGTTTAAGCTGCTGGTCAAAGGTTTTAGTTGGTGGTTAATAAGCAAAAACAATCCTTTTTTTAACATCGAAACCAGTAAAGTATCGCCACTATAGGGCAATACAGCTGTTATACCTGATCGGTTTAAAATACTGTCCTTACAAAATGGTTTCCACATGCCGTGATCGTAAACCATGAGGCCCGAATCAGACGACTGCGAAAAGATTTTGCCTTTTGCAGTCCCCATAAACATCCAGCTGGTATTGGTTTTATAACTCTTAATTACGCCATCTTTATAATGCAGAATAGCATGTATCGACCTAAAAAACACTTCATCCCGAACCACTGAAACACCCCAGATATCGGCCAGTTTCCGCATATTTTCGGGCAATAGGTTTAACAGCGAAGTATATTTTAAAATACCCTGTGCATTCGGATAGAAATAACCAAACTCATCTTGCCCACCGACATAAATGCGGTTTTTGGAATCGATCCCCACCGAACGTACCGAAGTGAAGTTGGGTAATTTGAACAGGTTCCAATAGCGACCGTTAAAAGTTAGCAATCCCTCGTTATTACCAAAATAAAGGATACCATTTTTATCCTGCTCTACATCCCAGTTCTGAATGCCGCCATTATATTGCTCGTTATTATAGTTTACCACTTGCGGTATCCCTAACAGCACCTGGGCATGGGTAGAATAAGCATTTAAGAAGAATAATATAGACAGTAAAAGTCGCTTCATTTTGGTTAGGGAGGAGTTAAAACGCAATAATAAATATATAATTTTAAATCTGGTTAGCCGCGCTTACAATTTCAGAGGCTTGCGCGCGTTTCTAACGCGTGCATAAATAGCTTAACGATTGTATCGTTTAATGCGCATCATTTATAAAGACATTTTTGAACATCTTACTTTTTGCTTTGGTCTTTCCGTTTTAGTCTGCCTATTATTTTGAAGCGCACTACCTGTGGTTGTAGGTCGGGTTCGGTCCCGCTTTCACTGCAAGTCCTCACTCATACTTCGCTCCGGGCTTTCCGTTCTATCGGGGCTGGTTTATTGGAGACCGTGGTTTATTTGTGCTGAACAACATCCATGTTTGCGCGCGTTTCTAACGCGTGCAGAATAGCTTAACGATTGTATCGTTACGCTATTACAATACACCTTGATCGCCTATTACAAATAAATTTTAAACTCAATATCCTTACCACAGATTTCTCCACTTCGTCGCACTACGGTCGAAAGGACGAATTCAGGTTCCGGGCTTGCGCGCGTTTCTAACGCGTGCATAATAGCTTAACGATTGAATCGTTACGCTATTACAAGACACTTTAATCAAATATTACTGATTAATTTTAACCTCAATATCATTACCATAGATTTCTCCACTTCGTTGCACTACGGTCGAAATGACGGAATTTATGTTTGGTATTCAACTTTAGTTTCCGGACCTCCGACTCAAAAATCTACTTCAGCAAATGTGGTTCAACCGCTTTTCTCCAGATGGCATAACCTTTCGCATTCATATGCAACATATCTTCCACAAAAAGTTCGGGTCTTAATTTCCCATCTTTCGTTAACATTAAAGAATAAACATTGACAAAGGTTGTATTTGCTTCTCCGGCAAAAAACTTTTTAACTAATGCATTTGAGGCTACTGCTTTCTCCTTAAATTTATCCCTGCTCGGACTGGGTTTAATCGAAATGTACACAATAGGAACAGTTGGAAGTTTGGCCCTAATGGCTTTATATAGTTTAACGGTACGGTTCAGTACGGTGTCAGGTGTTACCGTATCATCAGGTAAATCGTTCTCACCTACATAAAGTACAATTTGTTTGGGATGGTAAGGAAAAACAACATCGTTTAAATAATAGGTAATATCGTTAATAACGGCACCGCCGATCCCCCTGTTTAGGGCATTGTATTTAGCAAAAATCTGTGTACAATCATCCCATTTGCGGATAGATGAACTTCCCACAAACAGCACCGGGTTTACTGGCGGTTTATACATTTGATCGTACTTTTTAATTACCTGTACATCATCCCAGAAACTGGGTTTCTTTTGAGCAAAAGTGGTTACGGCTAGAAAAGAGAGGCAAAGCAGAATAAGGAATGATTTTTTCATATAAGCATGTTTAAAACGGGCACAATATAGCAATATACAATTGGCGGCGGGTAAATCAAACAAATTTATTACCGCTGATTTACGATTTTATTGCCACGGAGGCACGGATTAAACACGGAGGTGGTGGTTAAATCAGTCTGGTAGCATCGTCATTTCGAGCGAAACGCAGTGAAGTCGAGAAATCTTTTAAACCAGATTTCAATAACCAGGTACAAAGATCTCTCCCCGCCTGTACGGGCGGGCATTCCGTTGCGCTACAGTCGAGATGACGACCAGTACAAACGATCCCGAAGCATCGTCATTTCGAGCGAAACGCAGTGAAGTTGAGAAATCTTTTAAACTAGATTTCAATAACCAGGTACAAAGATTTCTCCATTCCGCTGCCGCTACAGTCGAGATGACGACCATACTATATAATCTGTCATCCTGAGGGATAATTTATGATATAAAAATCAATATGATTGACGTTTTTTCCTTCGCACAATTCTTGCCTCGGCTCACCGCCGCCGAAGGGCTCTTACTTTTTGGCATCAAAAAGTA